>Ga0209358_10000188_pt1 | contig 57963 bp, 48 predicted proteins | sample LauGreFa1BDMLBSN_2_FD_187574 | JGI IMG/M metagenome (GOLD analysis project Ga0209358, IMG submission 187574) | Freshwater lake microbial communities from Lake Michigan, USA - Fa13.BD.MLB.SN (SPAdes) (version 2) | ecosystem: Environmental > Aquatic > Freshwater > Lake | place: Lake Michigan, USA... | reverse complement strand
GGAAGAAGACCCGACATATTTACGAGAATTCATACATAGTCCACGCTATGTAATAACCAAATTTTTACTACTTTTGGATATTTTGTTTGCTGTTAAATCGGCATTTTAAATGTCCAAAGGTGTAAAAATTGACTTTGTAATAAAAGATAGATGACAACACGTAATGTCTGCTGACAAGGTGTATTTCCACTCAAGGTCAAAGGATGCCCCTCCTGGAGAAGGTGTGCATGAATTTGCGAAAGATGAAAAGGCATATGAAGAATTGAAAAAGATAAAAGATTGGAGGAAGGTGCTATCAAACTTTCATTTCTGTCCATTTACATATAAAGGGTTTACATATAACACGATAGAACACGTGTATCAATCTCAAAGGTTAGGACTTGTATGTTCTGAAAAAGCATATTTATTCACATTAGAAAGTGGAGATGAGATAGGAAAAGGAGATGCTCGTGTAGCGCGTAAGAATAGAAATATGATAAAACTTGAAAAAAAAATGTTGGCAAAATGGGAGGAGATCGTAGACGATGTTCAGTATGAAGCAGCATTATCTAAATATAATGCTTGTCCAGAAGCATTAAAAATATTGAGGGCAACAGGAGAAGCTGAATTGTGGCATTTAGTATCTCGTTCAAAAACACATTTAAGATTTACACATCTGGAAAGATTGAGAACCCTCTTAAATGGTGATTAAAAAATGATGTAAAAATATTCGTATTCCTTCGTATTCCTTCTTTGTAAAATAATATTAGGATCTTTTTTATATTGCGAACCACTTATCTTTTTCAGCGCGTAAAAGTATAAAAAAATGATTTTTTGTATAGTAATAATAGTATTCAAATGAAATGTGGAATATTCAATTGATAGACGACGATATATCTTTGTCGTCCAAAGATTTTGCGGGACGACAAATAATAGAAACACATATTTACAGGATATATAACAACATTGAGCATATCACAGGTGAAGATTACAAGACGTTAAAGGGTTGTCTTGAACAACATATTGTCGCATATATTAATGCGATGACCGCGTCTGCGGTGGAACTTTATGTATATAATTATGGAATTGACAATGCGATTCCATTACTGAATAATTATAATCATAATAATCATATAAATACATCTTCCAAAAGTTTGCTGTTTGCCATATTTTACAATCGTTTTTCTATATTCTATATATCACCTGTTCAGCACTATCAGCATACATCGTCTTCCCCGAAGTCTTCCAGGCGATTCCTTCATTCTATTCTAACGATACAACGATTCTGGCGTAGAGTCTTGAAAGAGAAAAAAAAAAAGGTGATTGAGAACGAAATATCCTATTTAATTGTAAAAATAAAAAAAGAGATTGTTGGCGAATCCGTGCAGAAGGTTCTTCTCTATATGGTAAATAAATTTAGAAAACGTATCAGTAATACGTTGCGACTATGATAGAAGTCCAACCATCAAACTATCAATGTATTCGCAAAAGAACTTCAATACTATAATTCCAAAAATAATATTAAACATTATTTATTATAAGGAATTATTTTTTATATATAAATACAATTCAATATATATAAATACAAATAATGAACAATATAGGAATTATAGTGAATAACGGGATCGGCAATCAACTCTTTAAAATCTTCACTGCTATATCATATTATATAGATCACACCCAGAATTACATTTTATATACGACGAACGACAACGGGTATCGCAAATATTACTGGGACACCTTGTTTAGCAATATTCGCCACAAAGTATCCGACAAGATAGACATAACTGAAAAATACACTGAACCACACTTTCATTATAAGAAGATTCCTGTGTATGCGGATGATAGCGACGTTAGCGATATCCTACTCGATGGATACTTTCAAAGTCCTAAATATTTTGAACACAACATCAACAAGATAAGAAGGATCTTAGGGTTAGACGAGCATATCAATAAGGTATTGACAAAGTATCCCGAATATACGACCGATAAAACGATCACAGTTCATTATCGTATGGGCGACTATTTTAATTTACAGTCCTTGCATCCGGTTCAGAAACCTGAATATTACATTGAAGCATTTAAAACGCTCGTTCGCAATGGCGTAGATATATATGATTATGAAATCTTGTATTTCTGCGAAGCAAATGACACAGCGGTTGTAGACAAATATAACTTGGAAATCAATGATGCGCTCAAAGAATTCTATGGACACGGGAACGAAAAGAATTTAAGATATAAAAAGGTAAACGACGATATTCCCGATTGGTGCCAGTTATTAATAATGACATCGTCAAAACATTACATCATTGGCAATAGCACGTTGTCGTGGTTCGGTGCATACCTGTCTTCCGCACTAACCCCAGTCATCTGCTACCCTAGCAAGTGGCTCGGACCGGATTATAAGGGAACGATCACGGACGATTTATTTCCCGAGGGTTGGCATAAAATATGCTAACTCGTCGGCGTATTTTGCGGAAGGTGTCTCTAAGATCACTAAGGGTATCTTTTTTTCTTTCCATAATTCTATAAACGCCTTCAATGAATTATGAGGAATTGTTCCCGTGGGGTCAAATAGTGTAGCGTGCCGATCTACTCTGTCACCTTTCGCGACTTTGCTATTGTTCAGGTGTATAGCGATTACATCATTGGCATTTGCGACGGCGAACATATTATATGCGTCAAGTAATTCATACCCTGCAGCCCAAATGTGCGCGGTATCTACGCAAATGCCTAGATATTTTCGTTGTTCTGTGGAGAACTGATTATAGAATGTGAGAAAGCCGCCTATGTCTGTCAATAATTCTGTTCCCTGTCCTGCTGGTGTTTCAAGGAGTATCTTTGCTGTGAATTCCTTTTGATGTAAAACGTCTATGATATATTCAAGGGAGATCCTCATATTTTCAAGACCTTGTTCACAGGATTGCGTGGTATGTTTTCCAATATGAACCACAACCCCAGCAGAACCTAGAAGATGCGAAATATAGAGTTCGTGTAGTAGCAATTGTATCCAAGGGCATTCGTGTATCGGGACTGTCCGCTTGCCGTTTTTGAAATCGCGTGCAAGATTGATAGTATAGGACGCGTGTATAATTGTCGCGAAATTATGTTTTGCTGAATATTTCCTTATATCATCGGCGACATTCAGGTAATTATCAATGGAAACGAGTGACATACTCCGTGGATTTGACACGAATAGTTGTAGGCAATTTCCTCCGTTTTTTGCGACAGTCTCCATAGTCTTCAGGATGGTTTTCTCGCGATTGATATGAACACCAATATACATTTTGTGAGCGTATTTATTTACTTTTATCATTTTTTGTAAAAATTGATTATACCGTGTGTTTGGTTTTATTTTACCAAACAAACAAAGATGATGACACGTAGTAAAACGATTGCTGCGAATGCCGCTGCGAATGCTCCAGTAGTAGAACCAGAACCAATCGCTAACGAAACCACAGATGACAATTCTACAGTTTTATATCCAAGTATGTTTAATAGGTGGGAACTGCCTCTATGGTAAATAGAGTAGTATATTCGTATATGTATGTATTTTTATATTTTATGGGATAAATATGCTCTAATTTCCAAAGACTATGTCAAAAAATGACTGAGCGCTCTGAAAATTAGAACAGAGACAAACACAAGAAGCAGACGCAAACGAACGCAAAGCAAACCCCGACCGAACGCAAACGAACGCAAAGCAAACCCCGCAACCGAACTCAGAAGGATGTCCGCTGTATCCACTGTTTTAATTGCTCCTACGATGGCAGTTCTCATCAAGGAAGCAATGGCGAATATGCCCGATTCCCTCAATACCAAAAAGGAAATTGAGGAGTATTTCAAGATTGCGATGAAGGAAATCGTAATGAAGAAAAAAGAGGAAGAGAAGGCAAATAAACCCGAGAAACCCAAGAAGAGGGTTGCTAAAAAACCCAAAAAAGAAGACGAGGATACTGATAGTAATGAGGAAGAGAAGGTAGAGAAACCCGAGAAGAGGGTTGCTAAAAAACCCAAAAAAGAAGACGAGGATACTGATAGTAATGAGGAAGAGAAACCCGAGAAACCCAAGAAGAGGGTTACTAAAAAACCCAAAAAAGAAGACGAGGATACTGATAGTAATGAGGAAGAGAAACCCGAGAAACCCAAGAAGAGGGTTACTAAAAAACCCAAAAAAGAAGACGAGGATACTGATAGTAATGGGGAAGAGAAGGTAGAGAAACCCAAGAAGTCCAAAAAAGAAAAGGAGTTGGATGAAGATGGTAACGAAGTTAAAAAACCTCCAACAGAATATATCATCTTCAAGAAGGAGATGGGTATCAAGATTAAAGAACAATTTCCTGACCTAAACTATGTAAAAACACAAAAAAAGATTAATGACCTCTGGAAGATCCACAAGAACGGGCATACTGAAGAGTTCTAAATAAGATTTACATAAGTGTATATGTGTATGTATTTTTATATTTTATTTATTTTATTTTACAGAATACATTTGTTCTAATTTGCAAAATATAAATGAAAAATTGACTTAGTGAATTAAAATTATTAACAAGGACAAACAAAGAACAATTCGCAACCTATCGCAACTTCCAACTCTCGCAAGCAACCGATCGCAAGATGTATTCCACTACAGTTTCCGTTGAGGCGACGAAGACTCTCACAAAATATCAGTTATTCGTAAAAGAGCAGCAGCAACGCGCCAACGAAAATAGAAATGACGATAATACAAATGACGACCCCATTGAGAGCATCATAAAGGGGTTTGCACGGATGAAAATTTCATAAATATAAAACTGTCGCCCTTATATATTATTTGTTGTGTGTATATTATTTTATATTTTTATATTTTTCACGATTAAAACATAAAAATTGATGATGTCTGGTGTAGTATTTAGTGTTTAATACCAAATATAAGATGACAACTATCGCGATTCAAATCAAGGAGAATATGGCAAATATGCCCGATACTTTGAATACTAAAAAAGAGGTTGAAACTTATTTCAAGGATGTGATGAAGAATATTACAGAGACTGATAAACCCAAGAGAGAACTTACCGCATATCAGCGATATGTAAAAGACAATAGTAAATCAGTGAAGGAGCAAAACAAAGACCTGACAGGAACAGAAGTATTATCGTTAGTTGCTAAGATGTGGAAGGCGTCGCAAAATGGCGATAATGCGAAACCAGCGAAGGAAGAAAAAAGAGAAGATGAGAAGGAACCAGTGAAGGAGGAAGAGAAAGCACCTGACGTAAAAGTGCTTGACACAGAGATTGAAGAAGTGAAACCGCCTGACGTAAAACTGTCTGATGTGAAGGCAAAGAAGAAGAAGTAAAATTATCCTTGAAATTTATATACTCTATATGTGATTTTATCTATTTTTTTTATATTTTATTCATATTATAATATAGGTATATAATAAATGGTTGTTCTAAATAAAGGTAAAAAAGGAAAAAGTAAAGGCAAAAATATGCGAGGTGGTGCTATTGGTGGAATTTATGAATTTACAAATGATAATGATGAAATATATTTTTTTTCAGATCTTGAAGGTAATATGCCCGATGGAATAAAAGAGTTAATGTTTGAAACTACGACTGTGCAAAATGAAGAAAAAATATTTGAGATGGATGAAACAGGTATTATTGAAAAACCTAAATCACTTGGAAAGAAGGTAATTGTTTTTACTGGCGACTTAATTGATCGCGGAGAATATAGTATTCGCAACCTTAGAAGAATGTTAGCATTAAAAGAGAAAAAAGTAAATGAGAAAAAAGTAAATGAGGGACGTGTTATACTTCTTTGTGGTAATAGAGATACCAATAAAATCCGTATGTATCGCGAATGTCATATAAAAGCGATTGAAGATAATATTTTCAATAATGCGAAGAAGAAAGACATTAATATAGCAGGGATAATATCTGAATTAAAAGATATAATATCTAAATTAAAAGATACACCTCATCTATTTACAAACAATAGAAAGGATATAGCAACAATTATAAATATCCCTGGTATACTTAAGAATCTTATCACCCCCAATACAGATGATAGTAATTTTGAAGAAAAATATCAAGATGATCTATCAAGAATTGAAAATATGTATTTGAATACATTAGGATCTCCAAATCAGGTTAAAGACTTTAAAGAAGAGTTTAAATATTTATTTGGAATAGGCAATGAATTAGATGATAATGATACATTACTGATATTTATAGCGATGATGAATATGGTAATGGGTAAAATATGGGGGGTGGATGTATTGCCCGTTATATTAGAACCATATAATGGGTTGTATATAAAATATCTAGAACAATGCCATATTATGGCATCAATCATAATAGGTGATAAGTTATGTTTCGTGTCTCACGCAGGAATACCATATAAAGAAGCAGTAGGCGAATCGAAAGGTTCTTTCTATATACCTATTGAAATCGGTAAAGTCCCTTCTCCTACGCAAGATTATACAATAAAAAATGGTATAGCAACATATAACCCAATTATAAAATTAACATTATCGCATTATTATAATATTGATAATATTGATAATTTAAATCGTAGTTTTACTCTTTTTATACAAAATATAATTACTAATACTGTAAAAGATGATGAATATAAAAAATATGTTGCGATGTCCGCAAATTGTGATATATTACAAATAGGAGATACAGAATATTCAGCATATGCTTCCCCTATTGTTTCTCGAAAAACCATAGAAGAAGTTAAAGATAAAAAAAATTTAAGTTTAAATAAATTTATAAAAGAAGGTACATTAACCAAAAAAGTATATAATATTTTCGGTCATCAACCTTCGGGAGCATTACCTTATATTAGCAAAAAAGAAGAAAATGAAATCAAATCTTATCATATTGATTTAGATATTTCTAAAGCGGAAGATAATGACGCATCAAATAAAGATTCCTATGTGTATCTGAAAATGACGAAGGATTCGGATATGTTATTTGGAAAAACTGCTTCAGAAAAGGAGCACGATATAATTAATGAAAATGAAAGTAGAAAGAAAATAAAAGACCCTCCTATAGATATTAATTATAATGAAGTAACATTAGACTCATATTGCGAAAATAGTATAGTAGATGTGACATACAATATAATTACAACAGATAAGAAAGACAATATAATTACAACAAAATATACAAGCACTCTTTTTACAGTTGATATAAAGGAAGAGGGGAAAGAAAAGGTGAAGGTGAAGGTGAAGGTGAATGAAGAGGAAAAGGAAAAGGAAAAGGAAGAGGAAAAGGTGAAGGTGAAGGTGAAGGTGAATGAAGAGGAAAAGGAAAAGGAAGAGGAAAAGGTGAAGGGAAAGGAAGCGGAAAAGGTGAAGGGAAAGGAAGCGGAAAAGGTGAAGGAAAAAAAGTATTATGGAATGTTTTTATTTACATTAGTAGAAACCAATAAAGACATAAAACCAAATACAGACATAGAAACCATTTTATTACCTTATAAAGGCGGTCGCGGTAAAAGAAAGATATATACAAAATCTATAAAACGCTTTCTATATGGCAAACGAAAGATGGTGATCTATGTGGGAAAGCGAGGAGGCGAATATGTGAAGGTCAAAGGCGAATATATGAGTCTTGCGAAATTTAATAAAAAGATAAATAACAAAAAATAAATAACATATGAGTCTTGAGATATTCTATGTTTGATAATTTATTTTTATGAAAGTTTATATTCCTTTATAATCTCTAAATATAACTTAGTAATACTTGGGGTGCTCAACGCACCTGCCGACTTTTTAAGTATATAAGTATATATAAGGTATATTCTTATAATCATAAAGGTAATAGGAGGTTTATGTAAGGAAGTTTATAAATAAAATGATTTGTATTTTTATTATGATACCATAAATGATGCGCTTATTCCTATCGCATATCCCTAAAAAGTCGGCAGATGCGACGAGCATCGCATACAATACTAAGGATACCCCCTAAGGATACACTAAGAATATCTTATGATACCCCCTTTATGATCTCCAGATAAGTAGCGAATCCGTCCGCGATATTCACCGTGTTATTATAGGTCGACAGACGAACGTCAAAATGTATCCAGTTCTTTCTATATTTCGCAGGAATAAAATTCATTAAAAACAAGGATGCCATTAAACCCCCGCTATTACATTTATATCCTGAGTTTTTGACATCCGCGATACTGGATTGAATATAGTAGATATAATCTACCCACGGAGGCAACCGCATACATTTTTCAGCATATTCATTCGTATATCCTTCAATATCCTTTGCTAATTTGTCATTTAATGTAAAATAGGTGAAACTCGTATGACAGTGTAATCGCTCCGACCATCCCGTTAACGTCGCATAATCAAATAAATAGTCCGGTTCGTAGTTTTTACAAGCAAACGCAAGCGCATCCGCAAGTATCAATCTGCCTTCCGCATCTGTATTCACAATCTCCACTGTCGTTCCATTATACGCCTTTATGACATCATTCGGTTTCATTGAGATATCCGCGACTATATTCTCAACTAAGGGACATAGGCAAACGACGCGATGTTTGCTTTTGCTATCCACCAAGTATTTAAACAATCCGAATGATAGCGACGCACCTTCCTTGTCCATATACATTTGTTCCATCGCTTTATCGCTTTTCATAGAATACCCGCCAGTATCTATGGTTACACCTTTGCCAACGAGACAGATTGTTTTCTTATATTTCGGCGGTTTGTAGTCAAGCACCACAAACCGCGGTTTATTTCGCGACGACCCACCAACAGCATCAATAAGACGCAAACCCATTCGCTTAATATCCGCGTGATTATAATTGTTTATTTTTACATTGTGCGCGTTACGAAACAACCGACAAGCATACTCTGCCAACCGATCAGGTGTAAAAATATTGGAAGGTTCATTGATAATATCGCGCGACATATTTGAATAATAAAGGATACTCATCAGTTTGTCAATGTCCGCGTTGTTTAATTGCGGGGCATAAAATATAATATTCGCCCGCTTCTTTTTATTTTGCTGATACTTTGTAAATACATAGAGTCCTTGCGTCATACGGTATATGAATCCTTTCACAAATACCTTGTTCAACTTTTGTAAATGAAAGAATACATTGTCTTCATTTCGTAGGTATTCTTTGATTGTCATTGATTTACGCAAGATATCCAATGCGTTATTGATTTGCATATCCGCGCGATCTGTCTTATTTGACGATACTGTAATGGCGTGTTCCAAGTGATTACCACGAACACTGTTTATAACCGTTATATTATTCATCTATTATATATATATTTTATATTACTTAGTTACTTAGCATATAAGGGAGTTTTACTCTATCGTTCCATCAAAAGAAGGTGCGAATCCTTTAATTCATAGATTTTGTCAGCGATCTCTAATGCCGACCGGCGATGCGCAATGATTATCATTGTGCTATTTTGTTTCACAAAGCATTCCCTAATGGTCTGTTGAACGAGTTCTTCACAATAGGGATCCAGTGCCGATGTCGCCTCGTCAAATATTAGGATTTGCGGTTTTCGCAGCAATGCTCTCGCAATTGAGATGCGTTGCCTTTGCCCCCCTGAAAGCGAACTTAACTCGGTTCCTTCAAGCAACGTTTGGTATGCGTTTGGTAGTTTTGAAATAAACTCGTGGGCGTTCGCGTTTTTCGCGGCTTCTATGATGTCTTCCTCGCTACAGTCACCACCTAATCCATACGAAATATTGTTGGCGATCGTATCTGTGAATAGCACGCTGTCTTGCGCAACATACCCGATATGTTTTTTCAACCATTCGCTATCATAGTCACATAGATTCACATTGTCTATCGTAATAGAACCTCCTGTCGGCGCTAATATATTCATCAGTAATTTTGAAAGGGTACTTTTGCCACATCCAGATGCGCCTATAATTGCGATTTTATCTCCGCGATTTATCTGGAAGTTAAAATCGGTTATTATCGGTGCGTCTGCCTTTTCATACTTAAAGGACAAGGAATGAAACGCGATGTCACCATGTATTGTATTATCACGAGGCACGTAATATCCCTTTGTATATTCGGGGTTATCCAATAGAGACGTAATACGCGAATAGGGTTCTTTACATTTTATGAATTCGTTTTTCATATCAAAAAGGGTTTTGATGGTGGAATATAAACCCTGATTATGAAGAATAAAAATAGCAAGTCCTTCTACGGTTTCTAAGTAATTTGCGAATAATATAATAATAATTGTGGTTATCGTCGGAATATTACAAACCACCAAGAGATTGCTTCCATATAAGAGGCACTCCTTGTGATTATAATCCGCTACTTTTTTCGCAAGCGAGTTGTATGTATCTTCCGATCGTCGTTCATTTGCGTAGGTTTTCATAACGGAGATATGCGAGATCGTTTCGTGCGTATATGTATTCAGCTCTTTGTTTCGTTCCTCGTAATTCACCATTATATTTTTTTGTATCTTCTTGTAACCCTCGGATATGAAATAATGGACTGGAATTAAAATGATTGCGACAATCGTTAGTTTCCAAGATATTTTTGTTAATAACCAAAAGGTTATGATAACCTCTATGAGGGAACGCGAGAATACATTGATATTCAATGATATAATATCCGACACAATTCGCGCATCATTATTCACCCGTTCCAGTAGCGATTGGACGGGTTCTGTTTCGTAAAACTTCAAGGGTTGGTGTAAAAGTTTCCGGTAGATGATACACCTCAGTTGGTGGTTCGTTGATTTTTGCGAATATACAAATAGCCCACCTCTCAACGATATAGCGATCATCGCAATAAAATTCGTAGTAAATAATAAAGAAAGTCGCTGATTCGTAAAGTCACCGAGCATCATTCGGGTCATTTGCTCGTTTGCGATGACATTATAATATGATCCGACGCAACCACAAACTAACCCGACAGCACTGTATATGACATTGTCGCCACATAATTCAACATACCGTTTAATCATATCCATTTTGTATAATATATTTATACGAAGTCGTTATTTGCTTATATTTCTTTTTTATTTTGTTCGCATAAAAAATGACATTGATATTATATCTACTATGTAAATATAGAAATGATGACAGAGATACACGTCTTTTCAATTCCACCCTTGATATACACAATATGAAGAACGAGATTACCGAGACTTCATTAATTTCTTATAATCCCTTACTGCTATGAAGTTCCCTTTATATTTTATGTATTCCTTGCGGTCTCCTGTTATCTTGTAGATACATCTTTCTTTCTCTAATATATTCTTCTTATTTGTCTTCTTATAAGAGCAACCTCCTTTGGCTACTTCGAGGTGAGGGTTAGGTATTGGTGTAGTATTTATTAGTTTGTATTTACAAGTAGTCTCAACTAAATATTCTAATTTTTTCAAATAATTTAACAGATCCCTTTTCTGTTTTTTTTCAGTGTTGCTATCTCTGCTTATAAAAGGTACATAACTGGTTAAAGAATTGGGATCGTCTATACTGCTAATAAGTTTATATAGTTCGTTTAAACTTTTTTCATAACCTGCAATGTCTACCCTTATTTTATTTATATTTATATCTTCTTCGCTTATTCTTGCTTTAATTTCTTCAATTAATCTTTCGCAAAAACCGATATGTATATTAAATTTATTTTCAACATCGGGTAATTTTAAATTTCCTTTTACTAATTGACCATCAATTCCTATGTCATCGTAATTATCATAATAATTACATTTTACCATAGCGTTTGGTTCGAGACTAAGATGAGTGATACTTAGGGAAAGATCAGATAATGCGATTTCTAATTTGATGCGTTTTTCTAACAACGCATCCAGCTCTTTATGTGTTATAAAGAATGTTCTTAATTCTTCTAATTGTTTATTTACATCCATTTATATATCTATTTAATACTAATAAAAAAAATGACTCAAAAAATTAATCTAAGATATATACAATGGAGATACACGTCTTTCTGTTTCGTAGAGACTTTCGCATTCACGATAACTTGGCGTTAAATCGCTTGATATCCGAATGCGGGAACAAAGGAATCTTCCCAATGTTTATATTCAACCCTACGCAAATATACGCGAAGAACAACCCGTATTTTAGTAATAATTGTGTCCAGTTTATGATTGAAAGTCTGGACGACTTGGACAAACATATCCACGTAAATTATTATGAAAGCAACGGCAAGAACGGTGCTGATATCGCCGTATTCGCCGAGTTATCCAAAAAATACAAAGTTAAAACAATCGCATATAACAAAGATTACTCGCCATTCGCTATAAAACGCGATCGTATCCTTGTGGAGTGGGCGGAAGACAATGGTATCCGTATAATTACCGAAGAAGACTACACACTGTATCCTATGGGGGCGATACGAAACAACAAAGACGAACCCTACAAGGTCTTTACCCCATTCTATAAAAAATCATTGTCAATCAAAGTGAAGGCGTGCGTTAACGTTTCGGGTATCGAGAGTATGAGCGTCATAAAGCATATCAAAGGGTTTGACAAGCATAAATATTACGAGACGAATGATGATATCGCGGTTCGTGGCGGGCGCGAGAAGGCACTTTTGCGATTCAAAAAGATTATGACGGATTACGCGACGACCCGCGATTATCCGGCACTAGATAAGACGACGAAACTCAGTGCCTACATTAAGTTCGGTTGCGTCAGCATACGAGAGGTCTATTATAATTATAAGAATGTAAAAGAATTACAAAGGGAGCTTCTATGGCGCGAGTTTTACGCGAACATCCTATATTATTTTCCACACGTATTAGGAAACGCATTTAAGGAACAGTATGACAATGTGAAATGGACGAATAACAAAGATTGGTTTAAAAGGTGGTGCCGTGGCGAGACGGGATATGTGTTGGTAGATGCGGGGATGGCGCAACTCAACAAGACGGGATGGATGCACAATCGGTTACGTATGATTACTGCGATGTTTTTAACAAAGGATCTTCTTATTGACTGGAGATGGGGTGAGAAATACTTTGCGACAAAGTTGGTGGATTATGATCCTGCGAGTAATAATGGGGGGTGGCAGTGGTCGGCAAGCACAGGCACAGATTCGCAACCTTATTTTCGCATCTTTAACCCGGAACTACAGATAAAACGATATGACAAGGATTACGAGTATATACGAACATGGATTCCGGCATTTGAAACCGAACCCGTGACAGAAAAAATAGTGGATCATAAGGAACGCTCGGCGATCGCCATACGAGAATTTAAGCGTTCACAGTCTGTCTAGCGAACATCGTACGTTGGTCATTTACAGACCAAATATGTCGGATAATATTATTACATTGTTCGTGATTCGGTAGATGCTCCGGGTGTAGCGTGCTACCAAACGCTATATCTGTGATCGCAACAGGATATGTTATGACATATGAATTCACAGGGGCATATATTATATTATCCGCTGCGGTCCAAGATGAATAAGATAGGTCGTATTTATTCTTGGACATCACATATGCATCTAAGATTTTGTGCGCAGCGATTCTTGAAAGTAGATAGTAGACGGCACCAGGATAAGACTCGGTTCTCTTGATGATAACGTCGCCGCTCTTTAAAAAGTGTTCGTTGTATAACTGGATGACGACAGGATGACTGCTTGTATAGAGTTGTAGGATTTCAACATTTTCTTTATTTTTATTTTGAGCAATTTCAGCGTAGTTTAATATTTTGTCGAAATCAATATTGATAAACGATATGTCGTCTTCCAATACGCAAAAATACTGATCTCCATCATCGTAACCCTGCTGTATTGCTTTTAAATGCGACAATATACAACTGATCTCTTCGGGTGTAGTTGAAGGGATTGACTCCTCGTTGCGAACGATCGTATAGTCACCCGCCTTGATGGTTTCGGGTGTTTCTGCGGAAATACGATAGTTCTCTATGCTATGCTCAAAAAACTGCGATTCCATATGCCTCCGTCTATCTACGGAACGATCCATATTAATCCAATAGTGCTTCATTTATTTTTATGTTATTAATTATTAATACATTAATAAAGTAAAGTATTACTTAAATACTTGATACATCACCTGGAATAATAAATTTGAACATTAGCGTTATTCTTAAACGACAGCAATTCCTGCTAACAGGTCTCGCACCATATGTATTATTATTTCTTCCATTGTCCGCACCTATCGTATATATATATATCCATTTTTATTTTTATGGTTTTAATAACACAAAGGCAATAGACGTGATAGTATTTCCACTCTCTAAGATAAGCAAATATCCCGCGGTTGAAACATTAAACACCATCATATCTGCGTTTGACGATGGATCTTGTGAGATATTACTACCATATTGATCGCCGTTTATAGAACCTCTCCACGAAGCAACACCAAGGTTTGTCCAAGATGTTCCATTCGCACTCCACCAATAACTATTTTTGCGTGTATTACTGGAAGCATTATCATTCCTGAATAAATCGGCAGCTACCAAACATACTTGTTTTGTCCACGAAGGTATATACATTATCATAGAACTTGATGTTCCTGGGTTTGTCATTGACGAATATCCTAAAGATGTAAAATAGGGTTGAAATAATGTATTGTAATCCCGATATATATTATTTGGTCCGTTATTCGTAGTATTGTTAAACCCACCAATACCGTATGCGGATCCGTATGACCACCCAGGAGCCCAATCTGTATAAATTTGTGAAGTTGTTGAAGGAAGACTAGTGTAATTTTGCGAAGTTAATTGTGCGTTTGAAAAGATTGTGAGTCCTGTTGTAAAATTTCGTAATTGAAGTCCATTCCATCTTCCCGTTGTCCCGAAATTATGCTGTAATAACCAGTTGTATCCACCATAAGTAACAACTGGCAGATTGTCATACGCTGATTGTCCGGTAGATGTTACAACTGTAGTACAAAGGTCGCTGTATGGCACCGCTACACCGGTTGTTTGTGGCGCATAATTATTCAAAAGATATGGGTGTGGTGCTAATCTATATTTTATTATTACAACACCTGAACCGCCGTCTGAACCTATTGGTAAATTAAGGGTTCCACCACCGCCCCCACCACCACTATTTGCGAATACGGTTCCTCTTGTATTCGCAGTTGTTGTTCCATTCGCACCGCCCCCTTTACCTCCTAACCCGTGAATAGAAGGGTAAGATGTTCCATCAACGCAATCACCTCCTCCTCCTCCACCCGCAAAATATACTTTGTCCTCTTGAGAAATATATTGACCTATTGTATTATTAATTGGTAAATTGAAATAAGTTTTAAAATCAATACTTCCTACACCTGCTAAACCATCACCTCCAGCACCGCCAACTAATGATGTTGCTTCTAAACCTCTAGTTCCAGCGCCACCACCTCCACCACACCCTCTATTTGTAGTTGATTGTGATAAATCTCGTGCATCACCACCACGATTACCATATCCACCAGACGCACTTGTAGGTTGGTCTCCAGTTCCAAAATGCGAATAACTATAATTATAGGCAGATCCTCCACCTGACCCACCATTATTTGCGTTTGTTTGCTCACTTCCACCACCACCACCTCCTAATGCGATTATAGTACCATAGGAAGATTGCACACCATTACCACCAGTTGTTGTGTCATTTACACTCGCAAATCCACCTCTTCCGACTGATACATTTATAGAAGTAGCATTCAGTGCTATTCCAGTTTTAAATACTAATCCACCACCACCACCACCACCACCTCTATCATTCCCTCCTCCACCGCCTCCACCAACTACTAATACATCGCAAATAAGATTTTGGGTTGTAGTAAAAGTATAGTCTTTCGTTGTTCCTGAACCTGAATAAGGAAATACTATGCATCTCTCATTCCCTATTGTAGTGGATGTCGTACCAACAACAACTATCTCAGTCGGTGTGGGCGATCTCCTATATCTTATTATTACAACACCCGAACCTCCATTCGCACCATTCATATTTATAACACCTCCTGTATTCGTACTACCCCCACCCCCGCCACCGCCACCACCTCTTGTTCCAGGAACAGGATTAACACCAGAACCTTCAACCGCGCCATTTCCTCCTCCATCTACGCCAATTCCAAATGTTCCCCCGGACCAAGTGCCACCTCCTCCTCCACCTCCATAATTTGTAGCGGTGCCTGATATTAACGATGATACTCCGGAACCTCCATTTCCTGCTCCTGATGCTGTAGCGCTTGTTCCGTTTCCAGAAGCACCACCACCACCTCCACCTTTGCTTTGACTTCCGCTAGAACCTCCATTTCCACTAACGCTATTACCTGTTTCTCCGTTATTAGGTGCTAGACCTCCAGCGCCACCGCCTCCTCCACCACCGCTTGAATAGTTATAACTTACTACACTGCCTGCCGTAGGAGTTGTAGCGGGTGCTTGGTTATATCCACCACCACCACCACCACCAGCAGCAAATAATCCTAAAGATGGTAAAGATGAAGTTATAGAGGATGTTGTTCCATTCGCACCTTTATTATAGGGATTAACACCTCCAGCACCGCCTGTTCCTACAGATATAGAAAACGTTCCTGAACTTAGTAAAAAGTTTGATTTTTGTATAACATCTCCTCCTCCGCCGCCACCACCATAATTACCACCACCGCCACCACCACCAACAATTAAAATATCACAAAGAAGATCTTCAGTTGTCGTAAACGTATAGTCTTTGGTAGTTCCAGAACCTGAATAAGGAAAGAGTATGTATCTCTCATTCGTCCCTATTGTAGTTGAAGTCGTACCGGCAACAACTATCTCAGTCGGTATTGGTAATTGCGTTTTCGCTTTGCCACGGAACACCGATAAAGAAACAGTTGTTCCTGACGATGGTAATCCAGTGATACCGGATGTGAAACCGCTTACGGCGTTTGTGTAATACTCAGACATACTTATAGGGTTTGTGCCACCAAACTCTGTTTGAACTTGTGATAACGAGATTGTCCCTGAACTCGCGAGTGGCATCTCTTTATACTTTATTCATATATATTCTTTATTTTTATTCTTATAGATATAAAAATATGATATACTATATAGTAATATAACCATATAACTTATAGCGATGGCATTGTTTATTGATACGGAGACATCGGGTTTGCCTGATACGCATAATTTGAGATGGGGAGAGTATCCTTATTACAAGGATGTAGGAAAGTATGCGAATGCGAGGATTGTTCAGTTTTCTATGCTAATCACGGATACCAAGTTTAATTACTTGGATGTCAAAGATTATATTATTAAACGCGAGGGGTTTGAGATAACGAATGGCGAATTTCACGGTATCACTAATGATATTTCGGATAATGTTGGCGTTAATTTTGATATCGTTGCGATTGAGATATTCTATGAACTGTTAAAGAACGTGACGCATATTGTAGCGCATAATGTAGGGTTTGATGTCGGTGTGATTAAATCCGAACTACATCGCAGGAATCTTCAGTATATTATTGACGAATTAGACAAGAAGACGTTGCTATGTACGATGAAGCATATGAAACCGATCCTTAAAATCATAAATCCGTATGGTAATTACAAGAATCCGTCGCTAAATGAAATATACAGGCATAATTTCAAAACAGATGTAGAGAATGCTCATAATTCGCTATATGATGTTATAAACCTTCATAAGGTCGTAGAGCATATGTATAAAAATAAGACACTGGGTTATGATATTGACTAATATCGCAATAGTGTTTTCCAGAAAGGATAGCGTATAGACCTTTCGCTCCCGAAACCTTCCTCAAAGTATGTCTCGTCTTCCAATACGATTGTTTTATATAATTTACAAACAACACTGAGGACGCTTTGGTCGTGTCGGTTGTCTATAAAACGCTCGCATTGTTCATTTTTATTATAATGATCCGTAAATAAAAGCGGATTTTGATGTAATGTGTTTAACCACGCCGATACGATGTTCATACTATTCGTATTCTTTTTAAACATCCGGACAGTTGCGATGAATTGCCCAGATTCCCTAATATCGCGACTGTCCTTGTGTATATTGAGATACTCAAAGATCTCTTTAATTGTCCATTTGTCTTCGGTGTGATGAGGCATTTCAAAGGATATACATCCTGAGTCGCCGTTCTCTAGCAAATCAATATATTCCTTAAATCGCTTGTGTCCGTTAGGGTTAATGTAACACCCTGCGTCCACATAGATTACAATGTCGCCATCTTTCACTTTATCTAGATGTTTATGAATGACATATGGTTTCCATATCCAATACCCACCACCTCTTGGTAGATTTAAAATATCTTTAAACTTTTCTTTAAAATCTTCGTCTAAATCTTCGGGACCATACGCGGTTACTGTGTCAAACCATCCTATACTTTCCGCTTGCTTGACGAGTCTTTTTTTTGTCTCTATGAACCCACCATCACCATATGTAATAAAATGTATCATTGTAATTATATGTATATTTATAATACAATCTCTATATATATTTTTATATATTATAGATAAGATAGATAATATGGCAGTTACTATGGAGGAACTGAGACGATATCGTTTTTTAAACTTGACACTAATTGACTTAGTCCCTACTGTAATTGTCGCTCTCATCCTACATTCATATATATGGGTCTATCCTTTAGAATTGAGTAGCGACGAGCAGAGCGAGCGAACATTTGTTCAATATACGGCATCCTTGGTAATTATAGTAATTACATTTCTTGGGTTAGGGATAATCATACACAGGATGTCGGGTATACGTTCTGGATTCTCCGCACACTTAGGGTTAAACGGAATACCAAATAAAAAATAATATAGTTTTATAAAGTAGATAACAAGAAACGTGTAATGGACGAACGCGTAATCACTGTTGACCGATTCCTTTCCATATGGATTTTCATATATACCATCATTTATATGCTAGGGATCGCACCCTACAATCCTGTAATACTGATTAGTATTGCTTTGACATTCTTTGCGATTAGTCTCTTTATCATCATCCCGAGATTGAACGAGCGTTCTTTATTAACCTATTATATCACCATTAATACACTGGGCAAAATAATTCCTTTGCTTTTCATAATCAATCGCAAAATAACAACGGGCGATATCGGATTTACCGTGTCTTTTATACTAATCTATGTCGCATATATGCTTATCGTGAAAGACGATATTGTTTGCGTATATACGGATTACGTAGAATTCATAATAGACCGCGATAGAGCAAGAGAAGGTGCGATCTATCACGAAATCAACAAGCTATTCACGGGTGTATTCTAATTGAATGTTATAAAAATATGTATAATATTGCCTTTATAAAAGGATAATTTACTACCAGCAGGATTTGAACCTGCGAGTGCTTAGCACGTGACAGCTTAAGTGTCATTCCTTGGACCAGACTCGGACATGGTAGCAAAGCTCATAAATCAGAGCAATATTATTTGAAAAAATAAGTTAGTTTTATAGAAGAATGTCTTTTATAATATTTATATATATCTCGTAATCCTTATATATTTTTATGTTAAAGAATAATAGGATATGTCGTATTCGCGAACCACAATTCATCCTAAAAGCGACTATGTAAAATCGTATAAAGATGCACTTAAAATATTATTAGTAGAAAGAACAGAGCGTTCACCCGCCATGTTTTCCATTGAAGACTGTGAAAAGATTCGGAAACGCTTACCTTCCGCGCATACAATCGTAAATAAGCGTGAGTATGGTGATTTTTTATACGACCATCTATTTGTAAAATACTTTGTAAATAATAAAAAATACAATTACGACCCTGCGTATATTGCTTATGGAACGGATATGTTTTTATATTTACAATTATATAAAAGTATAAAACGAGGTCAACCGAAAGCAAAATCATTGCCATTACCAAATTCTTTAGGCAATTACGGTAATTCGTTGCTTTCGTCTTCTTTTGACATAAATCACCAAACGACGATTGCTTTGTTAAAAGGTAACATAAGTCTTTCATTTAAAAAGGGGGAATTGTCAATGTGTAAAATGATGGAGAAGTTGTGTAAGGATATTAAAGAAGTGTTATATATGCACTTGACGATTGAAAATAACGCCAATGTTGAAAAAAATATGAAGGCGTTGCAATATATATATAATATTTATAAAGTTGCGGGATTCAATAAAAACAATATGGATGATTTAACTATCAATAGTAGTGATCAAGAAATACTAAATATACATAGAATAATTGTGGAACACCTAAACCAAAATGATATCCTTGATTTTTTCATAATTTTACTAGAAATCTATGAAAAAATTATGGTATTGTATAAGTTATATAAGTATAAAATCCCTTATTCCTTTTTAGAAATATATAATGGGTCAGCGTCTTGTTATAAGGATAGTGACCCTATAACACTTGATAATTTTGACGAAAGTTATATAGAAGATGATGGCACTGTATCAATTTTGCCATATTATAAAGAAGGTCGGGAAGATAATATAAATGCGTATCATTGTTTTTTTACAGAAGGTATATATAAAATGTTAGACTTACCTGAACCAAGAAATCCAAAAACAAGAGAACCATTGACACAAAAGGAAATTGACTATATAAGGGATAATATGATAAAGGTAATAGACAAAATTATTTTGGGGAAAGGACAAAAGGAAATTCAATCATTACAAACCCTTAAAAATAATATAGTAAGGTTGAGATCGCAAACGCCCGGATCAGCATTGAAATTTAAAATAGACCCTCGTTTTAAAAATATCTTTGTATTTTTTAACAATAGCGAGGAAATGGATTCTATTTCCACCAAACCAATTAATGTAAATATAATTGGGTCTTATTCATTACAACTCGGTATAAAGTTAGGTTCAATTTTGTTTAAATTAATCAGTGTAGATAATTCACTTATAGATATACAGATTCCTATTTTTAATAGTAAATTATATAATAACGAAATTTTAAAAAAGTTAAAACAGTTAGAAAGGTTAAATGATACGGGTTTTTTTCCATCACAATATGGAACCCTTATGATGAAACAGCATGTGTTCATAAATACAAATAATAGTAAAATTACTGAATCAATTTATACTCAATATAAAAAAAGTCTTGACAATCTTAACAAACAAATAAAAAGCGCTACACAAAATGGGAGGATTGGTTAATTTTAGTTTTCTTATTATTTTATTACCTTATAATTATACTAATAAAATAAAAATGTCAGGTCAGTTATCCTTAATGTCTGAGAGTCCCGTCGCGTATATAATACGTCGCAAAGTATCGCAACAAATTACTTTGATACGAGACCACGTCTATTTACTAAAATATTGGTTATATGGACGTTTGCCTTTTCTAGAATATTATATATAAAAAATACGCGCTTCTATTCATATATGGAATATGTCTATGTATTATAAAACAATCCTATTATCTCTATTCGTAGTATTTGATGGTGTGGTCGCTTTTACAAATATGGGGAAGTATGCGAACCGGATTACGAATATTAGCACGATCCTTGAGCGCCGAGATTTATCCAAAATATTCCGTCCATCGCTATCGCAATTATCATCAAAACCAGCGTCTATTAGTATCGCTAGCGGCGACGAGAGTAACTACACAAATAATAATAGCGTAAGCACGAAGACGAGAGCAAGGATTAGCGATATCCTTGATAATATTATGGCAAATTGTAAGAAGAATGGAAAGGATGCACCGGAGGTATCTATACGTAATCTACAAAACTATTGCTCTACAGCAAATATCGTAAAGAATAAAAACACAAAGGCACTAACGTTTTATTTCATGCATTGTAAGTATGCGTTGCTACTTGGCAAATATAGCAGTTATGAAATCATAGAGTTTGTGAAGAATATTGAACATAACGATATAAATTATGTGGTTGATATGAAGGTTAGTGCTGAATATAAAACGATGTTAAAAAACAGGATCCAGTTTAATCAAATGTATTATCCAAAAAACAGAGATTACAATAATATCTGCTATGTTATATTTCAATGGCGCTTCAAAAAATACGAAGATGGCAACTTATATATTGAAGGGTGTAATCTTATCCCACCAATTACTCTGATATAAAATTCAAAAGCAAAAAACATACAAGGCAGTTCAAAGCAATACAAGGCAATTCAATACAAGGCAATTCAAAGCAATTCAAAGCAGTTCAAAGCAATACAAGGCAATTCAATACAAGGCAATTCAAAGCAATACAAGGCAATTCAATACAAGGCAATTCAAAGCAATTCAAAGCAGTTCAAAGCAGTTCAAAGCAGTTCAAATCAATTCAAGGCAAATCAGGGCAGTACAAGGCAACTCAAGGCAACTCAAGGCAACTCAAGGCAACTCAAGGCAACTCAAGGCAACTCAAGGCAACTCAAGGCAACTCAAGGCAATTCAAGAGGGGTGGTATACTACCTGTTGTAATTGTTATTTTCAAGACATCGCATCAATTTTTATATACATAAAATGATAATAGAACAAATGTATCCAGTTATTTTTACAAACCTATTTATAAATAAATAGAAAGTTAAAAAATTAACACATCAACAAAACACGTAGCATTTTCAAATCAACGTAATCATCGCATAGGTATAACATACATTGCAATCAATACAATTCATAACAACCAATCGCAAACAAATCAACGAAAGCATAATGTGGTATCCAATCGCAACAATGTCAAACGATCGCATCACAGTTTCGTCTTCGGTTTAGTGTCGTTGTTGTAATAGTTTAATTTAAAGATTTCACATCAGTTTTTATAGACTACCTAACAAATGACGAACAGATGTATCTAATTCTTTGTAAAATAATTGGATAATAGAAATGCAAAGCAAAAAACAAAACAAGGCAATTCAAGGCAATACAAGGCAATTCAAGGCAATACAAGGCAATACAAGGCAATTCAAGGCAATACAAGGCAATACAAGGCAATTCAAGGCAATTCAAGGCAATTCAAGACAGTTCAAGGCAATACAAGGCAATTCAAGGCAATTCAAGGCAGTTCAAGGCAGTTCAAGGCAATTCAAGGCAATACAGGGCAATTCAAGGCAATACAGGGCAATTCAAGGCAATTCAAGAGGGAGTAATACTTACCTGTTGTAATTGTTATTTTCAAGACATCGCATCAATTTTTATATACATAAAATGATAATAGAACAAATGTATCCCAACTTTTTTTGCGAATCAAGGCAAGTAATCAAGACATACAACAAATCCAATCATCGCATACACCACAATGATCGCAAACAATACAATCAAGGCATTTAAGGCAAATGATAACAACCAATGACAATCAATGCAACCAATCACAACCAACGCAAACAATACATACAATGGCATACAATAAATGTATTACCTGATGTGTCGCTGTAATAACTAGATATAGTATTACATCATTTTTTGTATTCTTAAACCTTTTATAACAAAAATTGAATAGTTTACGTCTTACATACAACACCATAAGAAAATGAATACACAAATCATCGCCAAACTAAGGATCTTGGCGGATTACGAACGAATCAACAAAGAACCTTTCAAGGTGAAGGCATACGAAAAGGTTATTGATTCTATTGAGTTATTTGATAAAAATATTGAAACCCCTGAAGATATCAAACTACTTAAAGGAGTGGGAAAAAAGATTGAAGATAAAATAGTTGAGTTTCTTGCTACTGGAAATATTGCGGAGGTTGAGAATGTTCTTAGAGACCCGAAGTATATTCTTGGAAGTAAATTAAAGGGAATTTATGGCGTGGGACCCGCGAAGATAACGGAACTGATGACGAAAATAAAGAATTTTGAGGAGTTGAAAGAACACCCTGAGTTATTGAATGACAAGCAGAAGATCGGTTTGAAATATTACGACGATATGAATATTAGGATTCCTATGGCGGAAGGAAAGCAACATTATAAGATTATAAAGACTATGTTGAAAGACAAAGAAGGTAAGGAGATTGAGTTTGAAATGGTTGGCAGTTTCAGGCGAAAGAATAAAGATATGGGCGATATTGACATTTTGATTAAAAAACGAGAGGGAATCGTCTTACGAGATATTATAAAACGATTTGTTGGGACATCCTATGTGATTGAAACATTGGCATTGGGTGCGAATAAGTTTATGGGATTATGTAGGATACATCCTGAATTACCCGCGCGACGTATAGACATCTTGCTCGCAGACCCATCGCATTATTATTTCGCCCTCTTGTATTTCACTGGTTCTTATAATTTCAATATATATATGCGCAAGGTCGCCTTAAAGAAGGGCAACTCATTATCCGAGTATGGGTTCAAAGATAGCAAGGGTGTTATAATTGATACGTCAACTAGTATTCATAGTGAAGAAGACATATTCGCCTATCTTGGGATTCCATTTGTCACACCAGAGAAGAGATGATGTTACAGATATATAAGGTTTATTACCATACTATATATAAATATCACAAGTATTAATGTCTATTACGCTATATTCTCACAAGACGGACACGAGGATCATTTTATCCTATATCTATGATTTGCTTACAGAAGACGGCAAGGAAATTGATTGTGAATACATTGAAATAGACAGGAAACATTATAGAGATTATAAGAAAGACAATTCGGATTATATTTTTTTACATCATTTTATACCACAGAATGGCACTTATACCATAGGTGATATTAATATAGAAATCAGTGATTTTATTTTGAATGATAAGGTTCAGGCGTTTGCGTTTAAAGAGGAGTTTTATCATATTAAAAAGGTGGTGCTGACAAGTTCGTCCAAAGAAAAAATCACAACCTTTATTGAGGGAGCGATCAATAGAAAATTCAAGGAGAAGAAAGAGAAGTTCGCGGAAGTTTCAGGGGATAAGATTATCAAGAAGAAGTGGACGGGGTATTGCTGGTCATATGAGTCGTCTATCCCAAAGAGAAGTTTTGATAGTATATTTTTGAAAGAGCAACATTTTAATAGGATAAAGGATCCTATTATGCGGTTTATTGACAAGAATACTTACAAGGATTATTACAAGCACGGGATACCCTATAAGATGAATATTATGCTTCACGGACCACCGGGAGCAGGCAAAACATCATTGATTCATAGTATTGCGTCGGAATGTGGGGCAAACATTTGTGTTCTTAATATTAACTCGGAACTGAAAGAGGATGCGATGATTGACGCGATTTCACAGGTGAATGAGGACGACAAGAAGTCTATTCTCGTCCTTGAAGATATTGATTGTATATTTATTGATAGGAAGACGAACGACAGTATGAAGAATCATATTACGATGAATGGTATTTTGAATTGCCTGGATGGTTTTAATAATCCCGAAGGATTGATTGTGATTATGACAACGAATTTTCCGGATAAATTAGATGAGGCGCTTATGCGTTCAGGGAGGATTGATTTGGATATTGAACTGTCACATCTTGATAAATTCCAAGCACGCAATATGTTTTTGTCATTCTTCAATAACGAGGAGCATTTTGAACTGTTGTGGAGTAATATTCAAAAATATTCGGTTGAACCAGCGACTCTAATACAGTTTCTCTTCAATAATCGCAGTGAGGAGGATATTTCATCCAAGTTTGAAAACTTTTACAAGTTAGTGGAAAAGAAATATTCTAAACAGAATCCCGATATTTATATGTAATACCCTTATTTTTTCTTTTTATATATCTATAGATATATATAAATGGGTGGAAAACAGAGTAAAGAAGCAATTGATATGAGTTCTCCAAAATTCAATGTATACGATACGTTCAATAATAATACAAATGATGTTTCGGATAATAGGGATTATATAAAGGATTATATCAATCCCTATTTCTATGTATATAGTGTCATTATGGCAATAATATTAGTATATAATATCGTATTCTATTCAAGTATCTATATAAGAAGACACTATATAAGTAATAGTCGTGTTAAATAGTATAACAGATCGCATATTATGGACAACACTATCGCGATCACGATAGATATGAGAGAAACAGGATTATACAATCATATTATAGAGCGTGACTTGGATAAATACACGGATAAAATTGAAATAAAAAGCGCGAATTTGACGCTAGGTGATATCCATATCACCTACAAGGATTTAACGCATATCTTTGAACGCAAGACGCTACAAGATTTACAATCGTCCATTAAAGACGGTAGGTATAAAGAGCAGAAGGCGCGGTTATTGTCTAATACGTCGCAAAAATTCATAACGTATATTATTGAAGGCGATAACATATTATCATCTACCACATATGAAAGCTGTAAACCGATGATACAAGGTGCCTATATGCATACTCTGTTTCGTGATAACATCCGTATCTTATATACTAAAAATATAGTGGAGACTGCTACATTAATTTTATTATTATCAACGAAAATTCTGGATCGCCCTGATAAGTTTATGTATGAAGAATATACCGCAGATAAATGCTATACGGATTTTGTGAAATTAAAGAAGAAAAAAATGGATAACATAGATACCAAGTCGTGTTTTATAATGCAACTGTCGCAAATTCCTATGATTTCCAATGTTATCGCGAAGAATATTTATGCGAAATATAGTTCTATGCGGGAATTGATTCGTTCACTGGATACCGATGAATTTGAAACACCTGAGCAAAAAATAAAGGAACTCTGTAAAATAGATGGGGTTGGCAAAGAAAAAGCTTCGCATATTGTGAAGTATCTATTTGGTAATGACGAATGATATTTTTTTTCTTTTTTTTATATATAAGAATAAATAATAAATAATATTAAAAATAAATGAAAAATGTCAAGGATATTATTAAAGGATACATAAAGAACGACGGTGCAGACATAAAAGACGAACCATTCTATATTGTGGATTTGGACAAGGTCACTGAGCAATATGAGCGATGGGTTGAGTATTTACCAAATATACAACCGTATTTTGCTGTAAAGTCAAACCCCGACGCAAACATAATGCGTTTATTAGCGACTCTCGGATGTAATTTTGATTGCGCCTCCAAGAACGAACTAATAAATGTAATGGCGATCATCAATAATCCCGAGCGGATAATCTTTGCGAACCCTTGTAAAGTCTCGTCACATTTAAAGTATGCTCGTGAGAATAATATTGCGAGGATGACGTTTGACAGTATTGAAGAGTTAGAAAAGATATATTATATATATCCAGAGGCGCAAGTATTACTTCGCATTTGCGTAGATGACACGAACAGCACGTGTAAGTTCAATTCAAAGTTTGGATGTCATCAGCATAATATTCTTAAAATATTTGAAAGGGCAAAGTCTTTGCGAATGAACCTCGTAGGTTTCAGTTTTCACGTAGGGAGTGGTTGTAGCGATCCTCTCAGTTTTTATAACGCGATTGAGGATTGTTCTATCGTATATGACGCATCAAAGGAATTCGGGTTTGACATCCGTATTATAGATATTGGCGGTGGTTTCCCTGGTGTTGATAAAACAATACGATTCGCGGATATTTGCGATAATATCAATAAGGCGATTGCTGACTTTTTCTTATATGAAACGAGCAACGCGATAATACAGTTTATCGCGGAACCTGGGCGATATTTTACGGAAGCTACGCATACGCTCGTGATGAATGTAATCGCAAAGAAAAAAGAGGCGGATGTGATAAAATACTATTTAAATGATGGTATATATGGTTCGTTCAATTGTATTGGGTATGATCACCAGAAACCCGAATTAATTCCCTTATTACCTCGTGACGGATATGACAAGATTTACAATAGCACATTTTTTGGTCCGACGTGCGACAGTCTGGATTGTATTTACAAGGATATTCCGTTCCACGAACTCAACGTGGGTGAATGGATCTATGTTTGCAACTTCGGATCCTATACGGTATCTCCTAGTTCGTCTTTTAATGGTTTCTCAGTATCCGATAAAAAGTATATAAAAATAAGGGATTCCTGACTATCCCGCTTACGCTTCTTTTTGTATAAATGTATAATATACGTATATATTAGAATCCTATAATGCCATTACGATTAAATGACCCTAAAACAAATAAAATAACATAATAATAGTTTCATTATAATAAAATATAAAAATATAAAACACATAACATATATCAACCTATTATATCCAATTACTTAAATGAGTTTCGTAATCTCCTCGCGCAAATCTTCCAACTCCGGTTTTACCAATTCACTATAATTTATTTCTAATGTTTTGTCTCCGTAATTTTGCGGTTGTAATCCATTCACTTTTACAGGATATGCCCAATGCGATGTTGTTCTTTTATCTATAAAATACTTCTGTCTTTTTTCTAGCATTTTCTTTGTTAAATTACAACGAGGCAAATAACTCACATATTGAACAATCCGTTCTTCATTACAATTCGCTTTCCCATATTGATTTTGATGAAATGTTCGTGAATCCCATAATACCAAGGAACCTGCTTTAATATTTAAAACCCGTCTACTATCAATAATTTTATCCAAGTATTCTTGCTCTATTAGCAACCAATCTTTTGTAGATGTTAAATTATATTGTTTCGCATATTCTTCATGTAATTTATGACTACCCTCATATACCACAAGAGTTCGCTCTGTATTACTTGTTAACGCTACGAAACCCTGAATACATTTCAAACCCTTTTTTACAGGTGCTTGATCCGTATGCGTCCAAGTCTTATCCTTCTTTTTACAATTTGCCGGAATATAACAACATCCATCATAACTAACAACCACCTCTTCCGTTTTCCAGATATTTTTGAAAACATTTTGAACATTTTGACGTGTTCTAATATACCACGCGTGTTTTTGATGCCCCACTTCGTGATATTTACAAATCCCGTGAGGACTTATTTTATTATGAACCGCTTCAATTTGCGGATGTGAAGAAAACCATTCCCTGAAATATCCAATTGCCGTTGCAACTTCTTCTTCCGTAAGCACATCTTCAATGACGCAAAATCCCTTTTCTGCTAGCGCAGCAACACCTTCAATGTAAGAAGACATTTTGAAAAAATAATGTTGATCATACAATATCATTTTTTGTGATAATCTAGAAAGAATAGAACATAATATAAAAATATATTATACACTCATCACATATCTACATCATATCTACATAAACATAAACTTGCTATTCAGTTGTATCAATTCATAGTATTTGTGGATATTATTGATATCCTTGAGTCTCCCTGTGTCTTGTGTATTCATTACCTTTCGCATTATATTCTCTATCGTATCCTCGCTATCAATTTCATTACTTTTGAGTAATTCATTATACACATAATGGGCACGCGTATATTCATCAATGAATGGTTTGTTATTCAAGGTGATAAAGTAGATATTATTGCTATTATAGGCGATGATCTGCTTGATTAACGCGATCGCCTCGTGCTCTTTGTTCTTACAATTGAGATTTGTAGTCTCCCATATCTTTTTCTTCTTATCATTCTTAATAAACGCAACCGCTTCTATCGTTTTTGTCTTGAGTTTCTTCGTGATTTTAATTGTCGCATCCAATTTCTGTAAGGTTTCGGTTTCTTCTTCTGTCGCGTCTTTGATAGACTTCGCAGACTTCGTATTTGCTCCCACCTTACCTTTGCGAACAGTCGGCGCTTTCGGTTCACGTAGTATCGCAATAAACTTCTCAAACAGCAACTCCTTCACCATCATCAGTTTCAAATTACCAATCCTGTTTTTCCTACGTATATCATTTTGATACATCGGTTTTTCTAACAGCATCTTATCAACCTCATCCCAATAATTGTCACCCTTATCATACCCCGGCAATTCACTCAAACATAACGCGTAGAGTTGCAATATTGGTTTCATAATTTGATTGGTAATATAATGTAAATAGTCCGGAACTAAGTTATTCTGCTCAATATAATCGGGATGTTCTATGCGATCTCCTTGTAATGATGGGGTAATCGCACCCGTCTTTATATATACAAAGGGAATGCGCTCATTCGTTCCAGGTCTATTCCCAGGGTCTCTCGCACCGATTCTGTCCGCCAATACTTTATGCGCAATCTTTGAGGGGTCTTTGTAGTTTGCCCTCAAACTCTTGGTAATGATAAGGTCTTTGATAGACGTTCTGCCTTCTACCATATTTTTCAATTCATCTTGAAGGAACTCAATAGATCCCTCCAAATCTTGCTTTTCCAATATGATATTGATCACTCCGCCATAAATCTTCTTGACAATCTGTGCGTTGTCGCGGCGTTTCAATACAATGCCCATAGACTTCTGCTTATATTTCGTAGTACTCGTTTCATACAAATTGCCAACATATCGCTTCTTACTGAACAAGATAAACGGATAGAGGCATTTCTCATAATTCAACTTTTGCGGACTTGGCATAATATCAGGAACGTTGATATGCTTCTCAACATCCTTGCCAATATCAATCGCAAACTGTAGCGCATCTTTGCCAAATACCGCGTTTCCTTCCTTGTCCGTCAAAGGAAACTTGCAAAATATGGAATCCGTATCACCGTAAATTACTTCCGCATCATAATTCCTTTCCACAAAATCTTTCGCCAACATAATCATATTCCTCCCAGTCGCCGTAGTGCATGCTGCGATTTCCTTTAAGTAGATAGAAGATGTCCTCGCGCCAATTTGCCCATAGAGCGAATTTGCGGTAACCTTGTAGGCAATTTGCAGGGCGTCCAGCACGTCCTGTTCAAATATATTATAGGTTCCTTTGATTTCTTGAATATCTTCTTTGGATACGATATTTCTGGTATTTCCGTCAATCGCATAGACTTCGTAGTGGTCACCACGATCCGAGCAAATACCCGAATATGTTTTGCCATCCGTCGCAATGATCGTCTGGTATTCAATCTTTTTACGCGTATTCTTGCGCTGTTTGAGAAGCATATCCAATACTTCCGCAATAATACCTTTGCGTCCGTCTTTGTATTGAACAAAGACACAGTCCTTTTCACCAGTCTTCTTTTTCTTATCACCAACTCCTTCATACAAATCATAGGAAATGGTCTTGTATTCAATGTTCGGGTCTTCTACACGATACTTTTCATCCATCAAGTAGCAATCGTGCGATAGATTACACGAAATCATTGAAGACGGATAAAGCGAACCGTAGTCAAATACAACGATCGGTTCATTCAAATAGATTCCTTCTTTCGGTTCCAGCACAACAGCACCTTCATACCCGCTATCATCCATTTCTTCTATATTCTCGCGGTATGATTTAATCGTCGGGATTAGGTAATCGCGCTCCATACATTCCTTGGCGATTAAAGAGAATATCTTGATTCCTTGCCCTCTGCGAAATAGGAAATTGAGAGGAACGAGACATACATTGCCCATACCAATATTATTTTCAAGAATTTTCAATTTATGTATCAAGCGATTCACAAGACAGCAATCCTGTATACAGTATTTCGCAATGACACATCTGTCCTCGCTTGTCCCTTTAAACTTGTCAAAGATTTCTTGTGGTTTTAAATCATTCTTATTGTCCCCTAAGAAGATTGACGCTACATTGTCAAGTTTATAACTGTCCAGTTTTTGGTCTCGTTGCATCACTTTCAGCAAATCAATAAGCACTGTTCCGTCAAAATCTATATATCGCAAAATATTATCTCCTAACGCTGACGAGGACAACTTCAATTCTACAAGCGACGCTTTGCGTGTTATCAATCGCCCGAAACCAATTGTAAAATCTTCCAAAATGTTTAATTCGGTCGCTCTCTGCCAAATGTATTCCATATCAAAACCAAATATATTATAACCAGTGATGATATCCGAGTTCAGGTTATTCATCAGTTCCTTCCATTTCAAGAGGACTTCCTTCTCCGTATCATAATACTCTACATCGCATCCGTCAATCGGATCACAGCTGTTCAAAGTAATTATGTTCTTATATACGATATTGTCAGACCCGTAGATATGAACTGTTGTCCCTATCTGGATTATCTTGTCGCCTTCCAGCGGAACCAATGAACCAGACAAAATATCACTTAGTTTTAACTCGTGGGCGTTCAGTTCCCGCACGGTCATTTTCACACCCTTCGCGTCGTTCGCGTCATCGTCGCTACCATCTGCTTCATCGTCGCATCCTACTAGGTCATCCCCGTCGTCTCCAGTTCCGTCTCCGCTCTTTGCCTTCTTTTTCACGGATGCCGAGATAGAGGATGTGATAATATCCAAGATTTCTATAATTTTGTGAATATGCGGTTCTATTTTTTGAGGAATGGATGCGATATAGTCCTTTGCGATTTTGTGTTTCGCATATACGCGATTAATCTTTACGTCCTTCACAGTATCTAGAATAACGTCTTCGTAATAGATGGTCTTCAACCATTCTATGATATTATCAGGAGTATATGTATACCCTAGTTTGGCGATGATCGCGAGGTCTTGCGCGACCTTGCTATAATTCTTTTTGGCGACTGGGAAATCACCGTGACTACTAGAACACTCTATATCAAAAGATGTGATTAGTAAAGGGGCGATTTTATTCACCTGGACGGGTGCTATATTTTTATATTCGGTATCTATGTTATAATCGCATCTACTGATGTCTTCACCCATCTCGTAGTTGCCTTTTTCTATTCTTACCCAGTCGCACGGGCGGATGTTCTGCGTATGAATATACTTTAAGAATGGGTCTATGTTTGTCTCATACATTTTAAAGTCATCTTTTTCAAGACTTTTAAAATAATACTTCAGGTTGTTGTAGAGTTTCAGCGATTTTACGGATACCTTTAGAAAACGAAAAATCTTGTCATTTGTAAAACCCCAAAAGTCTTTTTTGCGCACTACTTTCATACTCGCAAAGTGCGTTTCCAGAAGACGCGAAATGATCTTCTTGTTATATTCGGTCATTCTGCCATTATTGTTATAGAAGCATTTATAGCTGTCATTTAAAAGAACTTCTTTCAGTTCATCTACTTTCGTTTTAAATGCGGTTTTACTCAGTGCTTCCCATTTTTCGGGAGGTTTGATATAGAAATAAGGGACAAAGTTATTCACTTTCACGCAATACGTGGCACCTACAGCAGAAGTTCCGTAAATGAGTAGAGAATAAAGGTCTGTAGAGTCCTTTTGCATGTTTGCCTTGTCGGATTCCGGGTCGTATATATCGGTGATTTGGAACTCAATGGCATCCTCGCAAGGATTGATCGGTTCGTGTATCTTCCGCGGGAATTCCATTATATCAGTTGTATATTGATAGGTGCTTTAAATATTTAAATACAAATCAAATCAATTTTTTGTAATTTATAAAATTATAATAATTAGATTATCATTGATTATAATAGAATATAATAAATATATGGAGATAAGTTTGGACACCCTTATTATTTTAATCGTCGCAATTGCTGGGTTGTATTATCTATACAATTACTATTTAAACGAGGGACTCATAAAAGTGAAGAGCAAAATAGACGACAAGGAATACACAGTTCAAATCAAAGAGGACGCGGTAGAAGCTGCTGATTTAATCGCGACCATTAAAGGAAAACTCAACACCTTATTAGAGCATTTAGAGAAAACCTACGGAAATAGCGATCGTCGCGTAATGGCGTTAAAAGAGAACTATAAACCAGACCGGTTAAGCGAAGGCGTGGATACGCCAGGTTATACGAGTTATTCCGTTAACAAAGGCGAAAAGATCGTGTTGTGTCTACGCAATCGGGATAAATTGATGGATATTAATACGATGACCTTTGTGGTTTTACACGAATTCGCGCATTTAGCGACAGAAAGCATCGGACATACCGAGGAATTTTGGTCGAACTTCAAATGGATATTAGAAGAATCGGTAAATATAGGTATCTATACGCAACAAGACTTTAAAACGAAGAATATTGATTATTGCGGTATTAAAATCACATCGTCGCCTTTGAATGAATAATTGGAAATAGATATAAGATATTGGCATTACTAAAATAATATAAATATGTCAAATACTATGTCTCTGTGCAACGATTACAATCAGTTTGAGATATTCTATGGAATAATAATCGTTATGATGCCGATTAGCAAGAGATATGCGCCATATATTAAGAATGATGTAGTGCGACGGAAGATAAATCAATATACAAACTGGAATATCCTGATGATGCTTGTGAATAGCGCGATGTATAACATATTTGCGATGGATAACCATATTATCTCGCGGTTTATCGCGATCAATTCCTTCCAGATTATGACATTGTTTCATCTTTTTATGGTCTATGACAGTAACGTATTGTTTTGTGTGATGGACGCTAAACCCGTTTTATTACAACATGCGGTATTTCGCAGTATTTCAAATCATCTCTTGGTTCGCGCAGAATACTTTGTGGCGAATATCGTAGTTCATATACTGCCTGTGTATTTTTATAGGGACTACTTGGTGACGAAGATAGATATGGATATGTTTCATTATATCATTATGTTTAAATTTATGTGGGTTCTCAATATATTTGGCGACTTCAACATAACCTCCATTTATGTGCCAACGTTTAGCGGATGCAACGTGAAACTCGTAAATCTCGTTGTTGCGATTGACTTTCTCACCTACAAGGTTCTCAATTCCTTTTTATAAATATATAAATTATATAACTATAACAATACATACTATAGTATATAATAAAACAATGATTCCAAAGATTATTCATCAAACGTGGAAAGATAAAAATCTCCCACCCATCATCTATAAATTAGTAAGCGAGAACATTCGCTTTTTTAAATCCAACGGTTACGAGTTTATGTTTTGGACAGACGAGATGATATTAAAATTAATAGCGGAGGAATACCCTAACTTTTACAATCTATATAAAATGGCACGCACCGGGGTGCAAAAGGGCGATATCGCGCGCATCCTCCTCGTGTATCATTACGGCGGTATCTATATTGATTTGGACGTCCTTATCTTGCGGGATTTTAGCGAAATATTAGATATGAGAGCAGATAAATTGTATATTACATATGAACCCTCAGGGCAGACAATGGCATTATATAATAGCGATAAGTATCTCTGTAATGCGTTCTTCGCAGCAAATAAGCAGAACAATATGCTCAAAGCGATATTAAACAATATCCCCGTATATGTTGATAACTATACGGAGAATATTTTCGCGCGATTTGACATCTTTGGTGGCGCGTATTTTAAGACGATTATTGAAGATCCTTTGTATGCGAAGTTCAAGAGTGATGTCTGTATCATAGACGATCGGGAACTTTTCTACCCGATAAACGATTTGAAGTTTGTCGGTCAACCTTTTACTGCGGGCGATTGGGAAAAATTAAGGACAGGTGAGTATGGCAAGGATGCGATTATGGTTCATTATTGGATCCACGGGGACTTTGAGTCCAAGGCGCTTTTAACTTCGTTTGTCCCAGAAATGAATAAGACGATTCACGAAAATATGTTTTTATTCTTCTCTCGGTTGTATCCAAAAAAAATTGATAGTATTCTTATAGAATAGAAACAATACACTGAATGTATAAACGCGGGCATCTGCTACACATACTTGTCCTTGCGATGACGACACTGGGATTTGCGAGGGGTTTTGCGTTTACGAACGTGATTAAGAAAACGATACTACATGATGCGAAGATGCCGTCTATTTATCTGGAGAATAGTTTTTTTAGCGAGAATGACGCAAAGTTTAAGAAGCAGTTTTTTTCGGCGGAGCATATATTCCCTCAATGTCTGCTCAACAATAAACACAAGAACGACTTGCACAACATTATAAAAACCACGAATACCCTGAATGTCAATCGCTCAAATTATATGTATGTAGATGATGAAATGATTCAACCGAAAGATAAGAACTGGGTCGCGTTAGACTTTGGGAATTATGTAAATCACAAGTATAAGGTGTTTGTCCCGAATGATTATTCGCGTGGTTTTATATCCCGTGCGATACTCTATATGTGTTGGGAATATGATTATAATCATAACAAGGTCATTGATACGGATCTGTTGATCAAATGGTATTTCCAATATCCGCCATTAAAAGAGGAGCGATACCATAACGAGATTATCCACCGGATACAGAGAAAGCACAATATATTTATTACGAATTATTGTAAAAAAAATAGCGTGATCCTGAAATTTATCAAAAAGTTATAAAAATAAAAAAATGACAACTTATTGTACATTGCGTAGAAGCAAGTAGTATAAGTATGCTAAATGAAAAGCAGAAGTTGGCAGTAGAGCAAACGATGAATGGCGAGAATATATTAATTACCGGACCCGCTGGCACAGGGAAATCCTATACAATCAAATACATTATAGAGTTGTTAAAAAAACATAATAAGAATATCGGACTTACGGCAACCACTGGGACTGCTGCGTTTATTATTGGTGGACAGACGATCCATTCTTTTATGGGTATGGGGATCGGCGAAGAGACACTCGCAGAAATCTTTATAAAGATTAAGAATCGCTCAAGTATCTACAGGACACTCGCGGAACTGGATGTTTTAATCATTGATGAGGTTTCTATGATGGATACGTCTTTATTTGAGAACATTTCAGGATTGCTCTGTTATGTTAAATCGCATTACTTGAAAGACGAAGGATTATTGCGAAAACCATTTGGAGGAATACAAATTATTTTTATCGGGGACTTTTGCCAGCTAGCACCGGTGAAGGGCGTATATTGCTTTTTGTCCGCAGTATGGAAAGATGCGGATATCAAAGTTATTATGCTGGATGAACTGGTGCGCCAGAATGACGATGTCTTATTTCAAAAGATGTTACAGATTATCCGGAAGGGCAAATGTACCGAGAATATATTGAAAGTTTTAAATGCTTTAAGGAATACGCAGTTTGACGACGAAATAATACCTACGAAATTATATCCTAAGAATGTGAATGTGGATAGAATAAATGAAATTGAAATCACCAAGTTAAAGGCAGAAGGTAATAAAAGATGCCTATATAAGGCGGAGGCGAGCAAGGGGATTGAGTTGAGTCAAGCGAATATCGCGAAATATGATGTAGAGTTGGTAGAGAACGCGCAGGTAATCGTGACGCGAAATATTGACATTAGCAATGGACTCGTGAATGGTATGCGAGGTGTCGTTAAGAAACTGTTCAATGAATTTGCGATTGTGAAGGATTGTGAGGGTAATCTTCATACGATTGCGTATTATAAGGATGTGTTTGAGAAAAGCAAGTCGTCTATTCTACACCTGCCATTGAAGGTATCATACGCGCTGTCTATTCATAAGTCGCAAGGGATGACGATAGACGCTCTAGAGATTGATTTGGGAGACAATATATTTACCTGCGGTCAGGCATATACCGCTTTGTCGCGGGCAAAAAGTTTGAGAAGCATTCGTGTAATGGATGTATCAAAGGACTCATTTAAAATAAACCCATTCGTGAAAGCGTTTTATAGTTCTATCTCATAATATATAATATTACTTTGTAATAAGATGTATATGTAGGAATATGAAAATTATACGTATAGGAACGTATAAAACAGGTTTCTCGTATTACAAGGTGAAAGGTAAGGGCGAGGAAAGAACCGAGATAACGGACAGTAGCGCAATAGAAAAGATTAGAGAATTGAAAATACCGCCCGCATACGATAATGTAACGATTTTAAATAATAAGAAGATTATTGCGTTCGGGTATGATTCAAAGAACCGAAAACAGGTGCTCTATCATCCGGCATTTATCGCGAAACAGAATCAAAAGAAATACAATAAGATTTCAGCATCTATTCGTTTTTTTTCCAAATTAAAGAGAAAGGTTGCTGACGATTTAAATCGCGGTGATGAAAAAACGGTGGCGATCGCTGTAATTATCACGCTTATATTAACGTGCGGGTTCCGGATAGGCAATAAAAAATACGAAAAAGACAATAACTCGGTGGGACTAACAACGTTAAAATACAAACATTTACAGTTTCAAGAGAATAAAAATAAGTTCATTATTGACTTTATCGGTAAAAAAGGGGTTCGCAATGTGGCGGAATGCGACAATAAGACGATTTATACGTATCTATATCAAAAGAATAAAAATAATATAGAGGACACTACAACTCCTGACCATAAAGAAGCGTATATATTTCAGTATGACGGAGGGAAGGTTATCACCTCAAATGACGTGAATGAGTATTTGCGAGTAATAAGTGCCCCATATTCCATTATCATTACCACCAAAGACTTGCGGACGTGGAATGCGAATATGCTTTTTTTAACCAATTATAAGAAATTGCGAAAACTGCGGAAGCGACGCCCTGACGATGAAACGGACGATGTTACAGAAGCGAAGGATAACGAGAAGGACATTAAAAAGGCGATTGAGATGGTTGCCCATAAATTACATAATAGTTATAGCATTTGTAAAAAAAGTTATATAGACCCGAAAATAATAGAGGATCTACTACATAAAAAATGATATTAATATAAGATTTATATAATATAGAATATAAGATAAAAATGGATATCAATATTGTCATTCATAATTTGAAGGATATGCTCAAAAGTCGCGGAGATGATATAACGCTGTTTGAAGAACACGAAGCGTCAATAGAAAAGGATAAATATGACAGTGACGCTTGTTGTATAGAGTTTGAAACATCGCATACAACGCTGATTTTCGCGTTAACCAAAAAGACGCGAAGGAATATTATTGACGAATTGAAGGACGATGATACGAATATTGCGGGGTTTGTCAAAAAACACAAGGGAAAGCAGAATATCATCCTTATCTTTAACAACGACACGATATCACTACCTCTTATATCGCAACTCAACAAGTATGACAAATTATTTCAAAAGAGTGGAGGGATGCTTCAATATTTTCAGGTGAAACAACTTATGTTTAACCCGACGAAGCACGAATACGTCCCGCAACACATTAAACTTACAGAGAGTGAAACCGTTGACTTTATGAAAAAGTATATGATACGGAGTAAACTAGATATGTCTAGGATATTCCCAACTGACCCGATCGCCAAATGGATTGGGTTAAAATACGGAGATATTGTGAAAATCATTCGTTATAATGAAAATAGCGGTGAATCGTTTTACTATAGATCTTGCTTCTAAAATAAAATATATATAGTAATAGAGGATATAATTGAATGACGACAGCACTTGTAAATAGTGAGATAAATACGTTTAGTGAGAAATTAATGATATACAATCGTAATTTTTTTAGTGTCATAAACGCACCAGAGGGATTACTTAGCGAAACGACATCTATAAAAGAGTTCGTTAAGTTAGATATTCCAGCAAGTAAAACCGACAGCAATTATAGCATAGACCAGTTTGGTAAATTTATTAAAAAGATTGTTAATTTTAATATTAAAAACTACCCACAATTGGCGGTTGCTGAAAGCGACTTGTGTTTTGTAAATAAATCAGTTAGCGGTGCATTCGCTTATCAAGCGAATATTAAAGATAATGTTATAAGCACATTAAAGGTGCTCAATGTATTTGTGGATATATTAGAGGCGTATAAATACTGTATAGATAATGAGCAAGCAATATCATTTGATTCCGGGTATAGAGTTGATAAAGATATAAATGAAATACATTTAGTATCGGATAAAGCGAGGTATTATCAAACTGCTGGAACCGCGACTACTATATTACCTAATGCAGTAAATAGGAATGCTGGATTTATACGGAAGGTAACCATAAGTTCTGTTGAGAAGACAGTGCTATTTATATCCATACAAAGTTTTAAAACGGATATGTTAACAGATACATATAAATATGATGATATTTTTGATGATATTACTGGAACAGAACACACCACTAGCACTAGTTTTTTGGATAATATAAGTATTTTAGCACCAACAACTGCGGTGACACCAAATAATTATAGAAAACAAGTGATTAATACGGATGACTTTTCTGGTAATACTACTAAAATAACATTAGTGGCAAGAGATAAGGCACTCGTCAAACTATTCGTAAAGATGTTACTTAATCTTGATAAAACGAATCGTAAACAAAGCGTATATGCTCTATATTATTATTATAAATTCGTCCAACTATATTCCACGTTAATTATAAATATCTCAAATGTTATGTATAATGATGTAAAATTCACGAGTGCTACTACAGCAAGTGCGTTTAGGATAGACACCTTTAATACGGCAACAAATAAAAAAACACACGGGATATCAGCGGTTGAATATATAATGAACAGTTCTGCTACTACTACTACGGATAAGAATATTAGTGGTATTCGTATTACTCCTGTAGGAGGGACCCCATCAACAGAAGCGACATTATCAACAACAGGTGCTATTACACGCGGTAAAGGTTATGTACAAGATCCTACAATAGATGTTACACAATCGTCATCAACAGCTGCAACAAGAGTAACAGCAAAGGCAACGATTGTCCCTATGGTTTATGATACGACAACAATGAGCAACGATGACAATATTAAGAGATTAGAAACAGTTATTACAGAAATCAATGATACAATCACTAGACAATTAGATGATCTAGCAACGTATAACCAATTATCAAGCAATATAGCTATTACATCAACAACTTCAAATGCACTTTCAACAAAGGTGTTTTCTAGTTCTGATAATAATGTTATTATAGTTGTGAAAGATCGAAATAAAATTAATTCGTTGAACGTAATTAACGATAAATACGATTTAGTATCAAATTGTATTATATACGACAGTATAAATAAATACTCGTATGAAATATTAGAAATCACAAATAGCTTGGATACTGAATTTGAAATTAAAATTAAAGCAGTATTTTTGGATAGCGAAATACCTCATGATGACCAATCAATGAAAGTATTTCGGAAAAATACTGATGCACCATTTAACACTAATCCTGGTACAAGTGCTGCTGATATTTCACATAGTAGCTCTTTCCTTGAACTTAAAATGAAAGACACGATTTCTTACAAGGATACTTATATAGAAACAAGGAATGAAATCAGTGGGTTGGACGAAGATATAGGGTATAGGACAAACAAAGTAGCGCATCAAAACAATTTATATGAAACCCAGAATAATAAAAAGGTATTTATAGAACGTCAAGTATTCGCATACAATATCATATTAGCGATCATTATATTAATCCTTGTGGGTATAAATGTTGTCAAAGTAGATAAACAGATTGTGAAAACAGTTTCTCTGTCTTGCTTGGGTGTTATAATATTATTATTTGTAATATACTTTATATCCAATATGACATACGTGGAAACGTTCGCTAATTCTAGTGATTTATTGTTTGCGTTGTCATATGATGGGTTTGTTGCCACTACTGGTGAAGGTAGTAATAGTGATACAGCAGCATATACCACTAAAAAGGTCGCTAAATTAAATAATGAAATTAAAAAATTAAATGCTCGGTTCATCAGTTATTTTGAAAAACTAATTATTACGCTTCCAGCTTCCGAAAATTTTGAATTTTACAAGGAGATTAGCGAGGTCATAAAGAATGATAAGGAAAACAAGGAATTTACAAAGAAGAGACTTGATTACAGCACATCTCAAAATAATAACAACATTAACTCTATCAAATATGAGGTAGAAAATAGCAAGTTATATTTAAATACGATTTTAATATCCGCAATCATATTCGTAGGATTATATAATATGTATATTAACTATCTTACTGACGACAAATATTTATCGCTAATGATATTTGTATGCTTGATCATCTTCATAATCATACTATCTTATTATTACATCACTGCGAATAGACGTGTGAAAACAGTCTTCAAGAGTATATATTGGGGTCCTGAATTTTCAAAGCGATTCTAGTCAAAACATTATTTTTTATAAATTATATAAAAAGTTATAACTTATATATTTTAAATGACTATAAAGAAAGGAAATAAGAAGGCGGACGCAGGCGCTGACGAGGAAGACGATGAAGAATATAGCGATTGTGGAGAAGAGGATGATGAAGAAGATGAAGAAGAAGATGAAGAAGAAGATGAAGAAGAAGAAGATGGAGGGGATCATGAAGATGAAGTTAGTTCGTTGCCATCGGGAGGATTTTTTAATAAGCACGATGAAGAGGAAAAAATGGAACGAGATACACGGCGTAAGCAAGGTGTATTTTTAATATTAAAGAGGGTTCCGCGGAAACAAAAGAAAGGTATTCAGAAAATAAAATATAATTTTTATAAGAAATATAATAATGACGAGAAGAACTACTTTGATTCTTTGACAAAGAAGGAGAAGGGCGTAGTAAGTATTTTGGAGGATAAATTAGAGGCGAATAAGAAGGTTCTTCGTGTTCCGATGCGATTCAAGATATTAAATTTAGAAATGAATGAACGAACCAAACGGAGTATTCTTTTTAAATTAGAATGTTTAAACAGGATGTCAAGCACTTCTGGTGAATATCACAAAATAAATAATTGGTTGGGTGTATTGAACGAAGTTCCTTTTAACCGATATTATAACATTCCTGTAAAGAATACGGACGGGAACGACGCGATCTGCTTATTTTTAAGTAATATTCGCGCGCGAATGAATGAGCAAATATACGGACACAAGGAGGCGAAGGAGCAGATCGTCCGTGTATTGGCACAGTTGATATCGTTTCCAAAAGCAAATGGGTATATTATAGGGATCCAAGGTGCTGCTGGAATAGGCAAAACGAAATTGATTAAGGAGGGTATATGTAATGCGCTCAATTACCCGAGTGCGTTTATATCGTTGAGCGGGACGGACGATTCGTCCTTTTTACGAGGACACTCGTATACGTATGAGGGCGCTACATACGGGAAGATATGCGAATCGCTCATAAAGACGGGTATTATGAACCCGCTTTTATTATTTGACGAATTGGACAAGGTATCCAATACAAACAAAGGACAAGAGATTATCAATACGTTAATTCATATTACGGATCCTGTTCAGAATGATAGATTTACAGACCGATATTTTGAAGAAATAGATCTGGACATATCGCGTTCAATGATCGTATTTACCTTTAATGACGAGAGTCTTATCAACCCGATTTTAAAAGACCGTATGATTGTTATTAATGTTAAAGGATACAATAACCAAGAAAAACTCGTGTTGGCGAAAGACTATATCATACCGGAGATACTGCTACAATATAACCTGAAAAAGGGGGATATACTATTCAGCGATGATGTGTTGACGCATATTATAGAGACGATTGAAAGCGAGGAAGGTGTTCGCAATTTAAAGCGAGCGATCAACAATACGATATCGTGGGTTAATATGATGCGGTATGTATCAACCGACAATGTATCTGTTGTGTTACCCTACGATATTAATGTCAAGTTTTATGATAAATACTGCGGAAGCGCAGACACACACAATATACGAAGAGACGTGATACATTCATTGTATAATTAATTTTCTAAATTTCTAATTTATGTATAAGAGAGGTATTATAAATGCGTCTTGCGAGAAGTGCGAAGACTGCGAAGACTATGAATACTGTGAATACTGTGAAGACTATGAATACTGCGAGGGATGCTGATATTCATTATCGCGTTGCGAAAGCAAAAAGCGAGGGATTTACAGTCGCTGACGCGTGTAGTAATAGTAGTAAAACGGACAGTCAGTATACCAAGTTTATATTCTTCGGGTGCTGGAATAATATAGATTGTAAAAAAGAATACATTTATCGCGATATTGTTCTGGATTATATTCGCGATAATGAGAAGGATATTAAGCAATTATATATCGCAGGTGATAATTGGTATCAAAATACAATGGAAGTTAACCGCGAAAATTTTAAAGTTTATTTGACGGATGTATTGATCACCGGATATGCTAAATTATACGCGATGAAAAAGGACGTATATATTGCGGTAGGTAATCACGACGAAGACAAGGACGACGAAGACAAGGATAATATATTGAAGAAAGATTGTAATATCAACACCCAGAAACATTATTTAAAAGAACTAAAGGACGGGAGGTCACATACAATGTTTCAACCTACATTAGAATATTTGAATATGTTAGCAATTACGAATCAATTCGCCGATAATTATCTATGCGAGAACGGCGTATATATATATGTGGATAATATAGGCGTTCGTTATAATAAAGGTAATATTGTTATTATCATCAATACCAATCGGTTTGACAATTATGATACTGGTATTAAATATTTGAGAAGCATAAGGGCGGTTATAGGTCGCGTTCTACTAAATAAGCGTAAGGAGCAAATATTTGTAATGGGACATATTCCTTTATTTGGTTTCAAAAATGATACGATCCATCCACACAAAGTCAATATGATATTGAAACTCTTTGACATATTCGTGAAAAATAACATCATCTATTTATGCGCGGATACGCATAATTTTAGCATAATGAGGATTGTACACGAAGACAAAGTGGTCATCCAAATAACCGCGGGCACAGGTGGTGCTGATCCTGACGTATTAACAAGAGAATATAGCGATTCCTCATATAAAGTGAAATGCTGCGATGACAAATTTAATATTCAAGCATACGCATTAAATTCATATGGGTATGTGACAATAAACACAGAGAATACGGCGAATATCACTATAAGTTATACACAGATTATAAGTGCCGGTAACAGTGATAAGCATAAGAAAGCATATACATACTCGTATGTAGTTACAAATACAGATAAAAATATAGCATATCATAGCAAGACAGAAAGGGTCGCTTTCACAATAGATAGTTCAGCAACTTCAGTGAAAACGAAAGTATGTAAACAAAACCAAAATGGGTTTATAACAAGCAAGGATCGTTCTATTGCTTGTTATAAAAAAAAAATAAAAAATAAAACATTATCAAGTAATAAATAAGATGTATATATTCGCGGTTCTTGTGGTAGTCCTCGCGTTCGCCGCAGTAATCGCAACAATAATCGCGATGTATTCTTACGCAAACGCCTACCTATACAATAGTAATAATAGTAATAACACAGAACCACACGTCCATTTTATGACATCTAATGAAACCGCCCATTTTTTTGCGGAAGATAGGGATCGTTATGTTCGCAATATGTCCCCATTGGATTTACACGCGCGTAATGTCAAAACACCTGCGGAATATATCAACAAGATAAAGGATACCGCAATATCTTTTACAGATGATGAAAAAGACTTATTGCGTCAGTGTGTGAAGGACGCTGACATCTATTTAAGAAACGAGGTATTTAGTGAACTTGAATATGGGAAACATCTCAACGGTGGTGCGATTGCGGATATTAAGTGGATCTTCGCAAACACCTATACGAAGTATGAACTTGATGTAATAAAAGAAAACGAACAGGGATTACCGCATACACGAGAAGACATTATCTTATTATCAAAAAATGTTTTAAAATATGACGCATTGAACTTGACAAATACCCTAATACACGAGAAGATCCATATCTATCAACGATATAACCCGGCAATATTTGACACCATCATAAAAGAGATGGGGTTAAAAGAATTGGACAAACGTGTATTTAAACAAGCGAAGTATATCCGCTCAAACCCGGACACAAACAACAAGATTTATTATTATCCGGAAACTGGAAAAGATGCCGACGCGTATGATATTGAGAATGTGATGGTATGTCTGTATCGTAATGACAAACCGAATAGTATTAATGATGTGATACAAAGGAACTATGCTGCTGAACATCCTTACGAAAAGATCGCATATGAAATTGGCGAAAACTTTAATAAAAATAATAAGAATAAATATATAAATATAAAGTAGTTTAAAGGAGTAGAGAAAGATGGATGAAGTTATGAAACAATCACCTGAACATATAACGAGAGAGAATGTTGAAATTATATTTAAAAAGAATAATGAAAATGTGATAGACACTTTGATTGATTTATGGAATATAGAGGAACCGAAGGTGCATGAAACAGACGCGGAAAAGGATAAATGGGCGAATATAAGGGATGTTTGCGATTCCTATGATATAGAAATGCAAACTCACTTAAATCGTATGAAAGCAAATAGATAGATATTCTATATTCTATAATAATAGATATAGAATATAGAATAGGATGGCGATTGAAACCTATGAGTTCGGGAAATTGACGACGGTAATTAAAGATGTGTTTCCAGTGAAAAAGTGTAATCAACTATCATGTCAATTTAATTTCAATTCGTTTGGCAAATACTTTAATATGGCATCTGGACTTTTATCGGGGAATGATTACGTATTAAAGCAGGTTAAAACGCTTGGACGAGGCGATGGTGATGGCGATGGTAGCGGCAGTAGCAGCTTCGCAGACGAAAACGCGTATGATTTTTCGTCACCTTCAAAATTCTTGTATTATAACACGGATATTAAATATCCCGTATATAATTAGATTTAAATGTTTCGTAATCCAGCATTAGAAGTATTTTTGATACTATTAATATTCCTCGTGGTATTATCAATGATACCGGTAATTGAATTGAAATATCATAGCGACTTGTATGAGACGATTGAAACCTTTAATAAATACTGCTTGAACAATGATGCTGATTTGGTTAATGATCTGGATGTGAAAGATACGTATATGTGGAATATGGTAAACTATCTGTATAATTTTGAGAATATAGATGGGTTTTTTTTAAAAAAAACTGAAACTGAAAACTCAAGAGCGTTCAGTGAAAATGACGCGAATAGTAATAGTACGGGATATGATTACATAAAATTAGACGAAGATGCTATAATTATGAAGCAATCAGATAAATCAAAACTATATTTATACAGGCATTACCAAGATATGTCTAGTGGGTTTTTTACATTGTTAATTGTGTTAATTGTGTATTTGTTTATTTACATATTTATATATGCTGCTGGGGATGATTTGAAAATATGTGTTTCGGGTGACGACGAAAATATCAACGATTTCTTGCGATACAGCATATATGCACTGATTGTCTATATACTACTGTTTGTAACCTTTTTCTCTATAATATCTAAGAAAATTACCGAGATATACAAGGATGACACTGAAACCTATGAATATATAATGTTAATGAAAGAACTGGACATCCTTTTAAAGGAAAATAAAATAAATGAACCTGATAACAAGGTTATTATAGAAATATTGAAAAAATATTCTAAGAATAAAATAAATGGTGTGGAACACGTAGCGATTAATAAGAAGGATGCGATGTATGAACTTTCAAACGCACAAGGTATCAAGAAGAAGACGGATAAATTAAATATATATGCTACAAATGATGATCATCTCATACGATTACATAATATTAATCGTCTCGCGTATTATAACAGTGACGAGGCGAAGAACAAAGTGAAGAACAAGGTCGCTGACATATTTCGCTTTATATATGCTTACGCGTTCTTTTTAATTGTCCCGATCTATATTCTATCCATATCGCTCAAAGGGAACTACATATATTTATTAGGAACGATTATTGCGATCATTATATTTAGCGTTGCTGTATATAATATATACAATACTTTGCAATAGATCGGCATCTACTATCTTTTTTTCTTTCTAAGGTTTAAAGTTAAAGTAAAAGTAATTCAAAATGGCATTCGCTTCAACTATAAACCTAACCATAATAACGATGATGATTATCATCTATTTAAATGAGATGCGTAATATCAGTATGTTCATCTTTAATTTCAACTATATAAAGGATTTGGCGAGAATCACAATGGATGAGAAATGTAATGGTATCTATTGCGAAGCTGAGACTGACCGATATCAAATCGCGAAAAACAGTTATAATTTGTTAATGCCCAACGATGTATTCAATTCAAAGACCTATACTATTTTCGTATTCATAATCTCTATAATGATCTTTATTTATTATTATCGTATGCTTATCAATTTCAAAGATAATCCCAAAACCAGTAGAACAATCACTCTGTCCTTCTTTATTATATTAATAATTATCATTGGTGTAAGGTATGTGCCAAATGATGAACAAGGATACAAAAATTATTATAAAAATGTATATTCAACCGGGCAAAACGCACATCGTGATGCTATTGCGTTAATAGTCACGCTAATAGTTTTCATCATCGTATTATTAGTAATTCAGGTATTATATACTAAAGGTAAAATGAATGTTCCTGAATCTTGGTCTTTGTATTTTTGGTTTTGGGATTGGTATAATATATGGAATTGGAATTTTAGGAATTGGGATTGGTTGATAGATGCGATTAGAATACTATTGAATAATAAAGGAGAGTTATTTATTGAATTCATTAAATTAACTTGTTTCTTTATATCTATTACTCTTGTGTTTAATTTAATGAATATCGTGATGACCTTCCGAAAGAACACAACGCCGATCTTGAAGACAAAACCTTTGAGTTATTCACTTAGAAATTCTTTAAATAATCATGTGAACTATAGATGTACGCCACGAATTATGGATGTTGATGAATCAGCATTACCTGATTACCAAAAAATCAAAAAAGAATACTTTAAAGTAGTTAAATTTCAAAATGACAAAACTAATAAAGAAAATATTATAAAATATATTAAAGAAATAAAAAAAAGAGATATTAATGTGATTAATACGGATGCAACTATATTTGATAATGACAACAAGTTAATAAATGGTGCTAATTTAGATAATATTACGATTAAAGGTGGTAACACTATTATCGGTGGTGTTTTTAATGATTCAAAATATGAATTTAATGATATATCTTCTGGTTTAGATATTTATATAGCTTTCGAAGAATTATCAAAGATAATTCTTTATTCAAGGGATGAAGGTTCTTATAAATACAATGAAAAAAAATCAATAAAAGATGATGTTTATATACAAAAACTCAAAAATACAATAAATATGAGTGATGTCAGTATAACGAATGATCCAGAGTATAGTTCCACATTATCCTTGATTTTTGATGAGAAGGTATCTATACCAAAAGATTACAATTATTCATTGAACGAACACACATTGAATAGCAATGACAAAAATACAGATTATGAATATACCGCAGACATTTCATATGATAATGCGAATGTATTCTATGAAAAATACTGGGATATGAAAGATACGGATGGTAATTTGTCAGGTGAATTTTTAGATATATATTCATATTTTGTGCCTAATAACCTAAGTTTTTTAATGGGGGTAAATCTATATAGATTTAATTTATTTGTTGCATCATTCATAATAATAATTATATTTTTGATGATAATCTTCTATTTTACTTCTAATTTTACAAATGGTATCAGCATCAAAATTGAAACTATATATGAAATATTGTTCCCTTTCATCGCACTTGTTGTATTTATCACCTATATAATCGTATTTATCCGCTTTAATACGAACTTTAATAAGAATGTTATCTATAAGTGCCTGGATTGCAGTTATAAAAGAGCTTTAAATAAATTGAATACGATCGTCTCTCCTTATATACGAATGTATGATAACAAGATCACCGGGGGTAATAAAAATTACACACATCACTATATTATCACCAACGTATTCTATTCTATATTGAGCGGTAATATAAACTTGTCGGATGATGCTACTGTGAATAGTATTAACATTAACAACAAAGAAGATGATAAGAATTATACTGCTATCAATAAATCAAATGGGTTGAAATTCGCGGATATGAATAGTAGTATCCTAAGTAACGATAATCAATATAGAGAATATTACAAAACGAGGTTTAGCAATCTATATAAGGAGAAATATGATATCGAAGAAGTTAATAATATATACGCAGTATTTTCAAATATTTTCACAAACAATACTGTGCTGACAACTAGAGAGCATATTGACACATACTTTAAAGGGAATATTACAAGACCCCTCATTCTAAAGATTTACTGTATTATTAAAAAATGTATTGAACTATTTGATGAAGAGAAGTTTAATCGCGATGTGTCGTCACCTATATCTATAGAATCCTATAATAATTTTAAATTTTATAAAGGAAAAAACAAACTCATACCACATAAGTTTATACTCGTATTAAAAACAAAAGCAGTACGCGATACCTTTGTAGGAACAAATGTATACAATTTCGATGATATATTATCAACAAAATTACAAATTACAGATACTAGTAATTCTGCGAATATGACCGGTATTTTAAAGGATATAACGAACGAAGACTCTACAAACCAAAATAAAGATATCCAAGATAAAAATATGATTAAAATAATCGCAAAATATTTATTAATTATGGGACATATAAATTATAACAGGATATCTTATAATGCTGAGTTGGTTACAGCTTCAAAAACACAAGAGAAAGTAGACGAGAATAAAAAAAATATATATATACTTCAAACACTTGGATTGTATAGATTGATTTCAAATGTATCGTATGCGGATACTTTTAAAATTGACGATACTTTTGGAAAAACTCTTTTAATAACAGATTCAAAATATTACACACTAACCTATATGTATAATTATTTAGATACAAAGTATGTCATCCTATCCTCAAATAAAAATAATAATTACTTGCTGAATATCATCAAGAGTATTAATAATACGCTGAATAACGATAACAAAACCACAATCGCGAACGATATCAAAGAGGCGCGATATTTATTCCGTGACAGAATAAACGATATTGAGCCTGAAAAACAGTATGAAAATGAAGATGCTATTTTAATGAAGGCACACGAGATATCAACGACATCTTTTGAATCTACATATTTTATAAATATGCTCATCTTATTATTATATATTACGGGAACCATCTTTTTCAAGATTAAATAATCTTTTAAACTATTAAATACAGTATGACAAAAACCCCTGAAGAAACAAGAGAAGATCTTTGTGTAATAACTGAATGTGAAGATACACCAGTGAACTTTAATTTAGATTCTGATAAAGCACAGAAACCTAACCGCAGTGAATGTTGTTATGATCTCGCCAAGAAAATGCGCGAGTTTTTACACAAGGATACGTATATGCTTAGATATCCAGAAAACACCAAGATGGACGACGAGATCACTGACCGAATGCGAATCTTGTATGGCAAATTCTTCCAAGCATATACCGTGAGAACAAGCAAACCAATCAGTAGCAGTGATAACGGAAGGTATTTTAACATATTTGGAATATTGCCATTGGAATTAATGCCAGCATCCTATATACCATTCAACTATAAGAAGTTTGATATGAACTTGGATAGATTAACAAAAGGAGAGAGCTTTACAGACGACGACTATAAGAAGATATTCGTAGATTATGATCCAACACTCAAGAAAATAAAGGGAAACGAAACGAAATACATAGATGGCGATGATTTAAAGAAGTATTTGACGTATTGCCTAGACAAAAAACTGAGCAACCCGAAAGCGATTTTCAACGCGTATAACACATACAGGATGACTACGAGCGTTTGCGTGTTTTGGTTTTTTATTATTATATTGATGCTCTTTGTAATGTATTATTATTATCGTGATGTGTATTCCTATATTCTAGTAGGTATCACGATTCTAGTCGTGCTAATTGCGATTATATCGAAGATGATCTATATCCTTAATTTAGACTAATTTTATTATCTATAATACGATTAAGGAAGGTATAAATAATGAATAAAGAAGCATTACAATCCATATACGCATATAATATGCTATTTAACACTTCAAGTGATAATGTGGGCGAAAATGTTAAGTTGAATACGGATTTAATAAGCGATTTTGATTTACAGAACTTTGACGCAAAACGTTTTGAATATTATACGACCCTATTAAAAACGTTTGATAATGACAGGGATACATTGAAGAATGTATTAAATAAATATAATAGCGTCAAGAGTTTAAGAGTAAAGGAGAGGAAAATAATACGAGAAATCAACGATTATGTAAATAAAATTAATAGTGTGAACGGAAAAACTGTAGGAGGAGGTGCAAATTCTGAGTTGCTATTAAAAATAGACGAATTAATTAATGAAATAAAAAATTTAATAAATCCAAAGTCAAAAAATGAAAAATTACAAAATAATGAAAACCATGTAGTGACCAATGCATTTGCGAAAGATTTAGAAGAAAAAAAACGCATAACAGAAGAATTTAAAGAAGCATATAACAAATTTATTGATTATGATATAAACAAACAAGGTATAGATACATTCGATGAGAGCATAGATACCTTTGAAAAGATTGAATCATATAGTACAATTAAATTAGGAGGGGGGACCGAAATAACAAGAGAAATTACTGCGGAGTTTATTAATAAATATAAAAGTGAAAATGAAAATAAAAGCAATAGACTAACACAAAATATATTGAAATTGATAGGAGATATTATTAATTTAGCAAGAAAAGAAGTAAAAAAAGCAAGAAAGAATTTAAAAGAAAAGAAAGAAAGCAAGGGGGAAACTGACGCTCAAGGAAGTTTAAAAACACAAGTTATTGTGATTGCGCATGATTATAAAAAGGAATTTGTAGAACATACATTTAAAAAAGAAGCAACTAAATATTCCGATTTAACACGTGGTTTAGCGGAAGACATGAAGAGTTTATCCACAAATGCTGAGTTAATCAAAACTAAATTCAGAGAATATATGTGTATTTCCGAACTTAATAAAGAATTAGCAGAACAAAATTTAGAGAAAACAAACGCAGATTTAGCTTCATTATATCCAAAAACACGCGAAAAAGCAAAAAAAGCTGCTGATATAATAGATGAACATAGACGTGGACGAATAAAAAAAAAGGAAGTTAACTTGACTTCTGTAAAATCACAAGTCGCAAAATATAAAACAGATTTAGAGTCAGCAGCAAACTCCGCTGCAAAATTACAAGATTTAGAGTCAGCTGTAAACTCCGCCGTAGATATAGGAAGAGCAATAGAACACCCTTATATAAAAGATTTAGAGTCAGCTGTAAACTCCGCTGTAGATATAGGAACAAAAATACAAAAAGAGGAAGAAGAAGAGGAAGAAGAAGAGGAAGAAGAAGAGGAAGAAGAAGAGGAAGAAGGAGAAGAGGGGGGAGAAATACAAAATGCGAAAAATATTATAGATAATGTTATAAATGATCCTATATTAAAAAAAGGAAAAAACATAGATATATTAAAAAATAATAAAAAAAATGCAGAATTAAAAAAAAAAATTTATGCGAATATCGTAAAAAAAGTAAGACACCTATTTAAGGAAGTTGATAATTCTTTATCAAATTTAAAAATTTTCCAAAGGAAAGTAGAAACCTACGCAAGTAAAGCGAAAAAAGTCTCAAATAATGCGAGTCAGTCAGGAGCAGAAATCACAAAAAAATTATACCAAGATGCGGAAAATTTAAAAATAGAAGCATGTGATATCGCTAAAGAAGTAGAAAATTCTAATAAATTGGTAAAGCAACAAAAATATGACAATCAATATGAACCTGAGTCTAATGATGATAATATATTGAAAGCAGCACGAAAAGAAGCAAAAAAAGAAGCGCAAAAAGAAGCATTGAAAGAAGAATTGGTGAAACCAATGGCTCCTGCCGCTCCTCATCCTGGTGCTGTTCATGGTGCTGTTCATGGTGCTGCTCCTGGTGTTGCTCCTGGTGCTGCTCCTGGTGTTGCTCCTGGTGTTGCTCCTGGTGTTGCTCCTGGTGCTGCTCCTGGTGCTGCTCCTGGTGTTGCTCCTGGTGTTGCTTCTGGTGCTGCTCCTGGTGGTGTTGCTGTTGTAGGTGGTGCGAAAACAGAAGAGAAATATAGTGACGATACATTGAAAGCAAAATATTTAGAAAAGCAAAGTTATCGTAATATCTCCCCAGTCATACAACAAGGGTTCAGAGACGTGAATGATCTTAACAAGGGCAAATTGGTTCGTATTAAGACAGATAACAAGATTGATCAATTATCGAATGATATAGATATATATAATGCCTTATCTATAGAGGACAGGGAGGATAATAGAGAGAATATTACAAAAAAAATCAAGGATTTTGAGAATGATCCAATGAATCCTTTGGAAGAGTTGGAGATTACTCTAGATGACCGAATCGTATTTATTATTGCCACCTTTTTTATAAGGTATATCACGATCCTTATGGTGCAATGGTGCGTTGATATTGATATTATAAAATCGTTTTACGAAGGATTCATATATTATGCGATCATATATATCATATTGTTTTGGTTTGTAGTGTTATTCATTAATATAGATAATGGTTATGATGTTAAATACATGAATTTCAATGGGATTATCAATAGCATCCGCTCGCTGTTTTACTATTTTTATATGGGAACAAATGGTATCTCGCGGTTGTTAATCCATACATCGCTCATACTATTATTGATCGTCATACCGATCATATTGAATATCAAGAAGAAACCGGATTTCAAGGATGAAGCGAATGACGAAGACGATACAGTCACGAACGTTAAAATATTAAACTATGAAGAACGAAAACAACTTTCAAAGACGCTGACGCTGTTCACGATGTTCATTTGGTTATTTACGAGTATAATCGCGACGAAATTCTAGAATATATATATCTCTAATTATTTTAGATGAATGGATAACTCGCGCTATATATCTTTACAATACATCAAGGGGGATAATTATGAAAAAATACAATGCTTCAAATACGAAGAAATGATGGGATTATTGGACGAAGTGAAAGAATATCATGATTTTTCGCTACCAATATACGATAGGTTTGAATACGCAATAGAAGATGTGAAGTGTCCTATTGGAGAGAGTTTTTTAAATGATCTGGTAAATTATTATAATTTCAAAGATATTAAGGAAAAGATAGAAGAAGTTATAAAAGATATAGAATATGCTGGATATGTAAGCAAAATAGATGGATATATAACGACTAGAACGACAATACGAAGGAGTTTGGACGAACTAATAAAAGTTATAGAGAAAAACGTAGGTATCAATGAAGATATTGGAAAACATATTAAGGATAATAAGAAGGTATTTGATATATATGATAAGTTTAGAAATATTGCTATAAAATATGAGTTAAATATTTTTGAACTTACCGCATTTAATAATAATCAACAGATTGATAGTGTTAGTAACGCAGAATATCAAGGAATAATAGACATCTTCGTAGAAAAAATAGTAACATATGATGAGTATATTAATTTAGACAATTTAAAAACCCTTATAATAAAACAGATAAATGTAATTTTAATTGCCAAAGAAGGGACAAAAGTTGATTTAATTATGTCATTGAAGATATTGAAGACAGTTTTATTATACGAGGATAATCTTGATGCAATTATGTTGTTATTGAATAAATATATTAAAATATGCACGATGAATATGGACAAATACGAAAGGTTATTTAGCAAGAATGATATCAGTAATATAGACGACATATTTATGATAAAATCATACGCCTTGTTTTTAAATAAATTAGAAGAATTGAAAAAGAGCTTAGAGAGCAAGGACAAAACGAAATTAGAGAGGGGGTTGACAAACGCATTACAAAGACTGTTTGATTTATATGGCACAAATGACCCTGCTTTAATCATAAACGACCAGAAGAGTTATATCTACGAACACATATCAAATATATAATACAAGCTTATAAATTATTTTTATTTTTATTATGGAAAATACATAAAAAAGAAGGGAATGATCTATGTCTAACAAATTAATTGGAATAGGCAAGACCGCCCATACCGGAGAGGATACGAAGGACGTTGTAATTGACCGCATATATGCTGATGACGCCGGTCGTCTGGGAAGACAGCGATAGCACCGCGGTATCAATACGGGACATATTTAGGGTTCCACTGGGTTGATGCTCTTCGGGTTTAAGGGCGAAGGAATACACGTTGATACCTTGGTGGAACTTGTCGGGGGTATTTTCGTGGTGCTGGTAAGGTTGGACAAGTGAGAAATAATCTCCCTTGCGAGTTGCGAAGCGATCATTGCCGTTAAGCATTATCTTTGCGCTCGTGACAGGGTTGGTAGAATCAAGATGATCGTTGGTGCGCGTTGCACCACCTCCTGCTGTGGAGTAATTGTTCCAATATACACCAGCACTAGTATTCTTTACAGTCCATACAAGTTCCTTACAGGGGTGATTGAAGTTCATACGGATACTCTTCATTGATTCGCCAGAAGAAGTGATAGAGTCAGCGCCGGTGAATTGAAGTTGTTCAATTAAATACTCGTGTGACAGTTGGGCGAATCGGCGGCGCTCATCGGTATCAAGGAAGATGTAATCAACCCATAGAGTCGCTTTTTCTAATTTAAGAGTTAAGTTGCCAGTAAGAGCACTATTCGCGACAGGAACAGAGTTAGCAGCTGCTTTGTTTTCTTCCTCAAATGTGAAGTTAGTTGATTTATCATCCTTCATTAATGCTTCGCTTTCATATTCAATGTTGATTTTAACTTCGTGGTATTGAAGAGCGATTAAAGGAAGGGCGAGACCGACGTTACGACAGAACCAGAACTCCAGAGGAACATACAGTTCGTAGCTTTGACCTTGTCCAAGTTTGGTGGATACATTTCGGGCGTTTGCGCCAACCATCGTATTGTATCCGTTGCGTTTTCCGATCGGAAGGGAGAGTTCGTTCCAGATGTATAACCACTCGGAGTAATGCTTGTCGATACGTTGTCCGCCAATCTCAAGTTCAATCGTTTTTAATAGTTTATGACCAAAGTTAGGAACAAGGGCAACAGCATCCGCAAGTGTTGAGTTAGTAGTGGGGGAAGCAGTAATTACACCGTAGAAATAGACACGATGGATTAAATCACCGTTACGGGTGATTTGGAAACTCACACGAGAACCGAGAGAATTACTGCCAGTAGGGGTTTGCTCGATCGCTTCGATAGCAAAGTTCGTATGACGACGATAGACAACTTTGAAGAAGGTAATTTGAGGATTACCGGTTAAATAAACATCCTGTGCTCCGTAAGCTACTAATTGAAGAAGACCACCACCCATTTACGCTATATTCTTTATACTATTAGAGGAGAAAAAAAAAAGGGCATTAATACATTCGTTTCTATATTATAGATTATAAATAATATGAACACATTATTGACATAATCTTTAATTGGAATAGGCGAGACCACCCATACCTGAGAGGATACGGAGAACGTTGTAGTTGATCGCATACACATTTAAAGTGGTGTTCTCAGTTAAACCAGACTGGAAGTCAAGGGAAAGAGTAGCAGTGTCAATACGGGACATATTGAGGGTTCCACTAGGTTGATGCTCCTCGGGTTTAAGGGCGAATGAATATACGTTGATGCCTGCGTTCGCTGGGATATTCTCGTGATGTTGGAAGGGTTGTATAAGATTGAAGTATGAACCGGGGCGACCTGAGAAACGATCATTGCCATTTAATATGAGTTTGGCGGAAGCGATAGTATTTAAAGAAGCGATCGCGTTATTCTGTAGTTTGTTCTCGTTATAATTATAAGGAAGGGTATTGATTACGTTATGTGCGGTGGTGTAATTGAACCAATTATTGTTAGTACGTGCTTGATCGGTAACGTCAGCCTTCTTGTTCGCGAACCATATAAGTTCCTTGCATGGGTGATTGAAGGAAAGTTTTGAGTTTAACTTGGTAGATGAAACAGATTCGGAACCGGTGAATTGAAGTTGCTCAATTAAATACTCGTGGGACAGTTGGGCGAATCGCCGGCGTTCATCGGTGTCAAGGAATACATAATCAACCCATAGGGTTGCGGTAGGGAATGCGTTAAGCTCAGTTCCAGATCCTTGGCATAATGCGGCAGTCTCAAATTGAATATTGATTTTAACTTCGTGGTATTGAAGAGCGATTAAAGGAAGGGCGAGACCGACATTGCGACAGAACCAGAATTCCAGGGGGATATAAAGGGTTTTATCCTTGAGATTTCCACCGGATTGTCCAACCATCTTATTATAACCGTCGCGCTTTGACACAGGGAGTGAAAGTTCGTTCCACACGTATAACCAATGCGAGTAATGTTTGTCTATCTTTTGACCACCGATTTCAATTTCTACATAGTTGATAACACGTTGACCATAGAAGGCACATAATGGTTTATTATCGGGAACTTTAAGGGAAAGATACATACGATGAACTAAATCGCCATTGCGAGATATTTGGCAAGTTACACGATTACCATATCCGGGGGTTCCGTTGAAGGTTTGACCAATTGCCTCAATTGCGAAGTTCGTGTGACGGCGATAGACAACCTTGAAGAAGGTAATTTGAGGATTACCAGTTAAATAAACATCCTGTGCTCCGTAAGCTACTAATTGAAGAAGACCACCACCCATTTACGCTATATTCTTTATACTATTAG
>Ga0209358_10000187_pt1 | contig 58095 bp, 45 predicted proteins | sample LauGreFa1BDMLBSN_2_FD_187574 | JGI IMG/M metagenome (GOLD analysis project Ga0209358, IMG submission 187574) | Freshwater lake microbial communities from Lake Michigan, USA - Fa13.BD.MLB.SN (SPAdes) (version 2) | ecosystem: Environmental > Aquatic > Freshwater > Lake | place: Lake Michigan, USA... | reverse complement strand
GAAACAACATTTTGCTACTAAAAATGCACAAGTAATAGATGAAAGAGATTATATCCAATTAGATTCTATTACATCAAATCAACCTGGAGATGTTGATGGACAAGATCATCACGGATCAATTTGTTTCTCAACTGTTTCTGGATTTCTTCAAGATTCCTTAATTGGAATATCGCCACATTCTTCATTTTTATTGGCAAAAACAGAAGATATTCCCACAGAGCAGCATCTTGAAGAAGATAACTATGCCGCAGCAATAGAATGGACAGAATCGCAAGGAACTGATATTGTATCATCATCATTGGGATATAGTGTATTTAATCAGCCTGATGAAGAAAATTATCTGTTTTCAGACTTTGATGGAAAAACAACAATAACCTCGAAATGGGTAAATAAAGCTGTTAAAAGAGGAGTTGTTTGCATAACAGCTGCTGGGAATGATGGTCCAAAAGATAGCACTCTTATAACTCCATCTGATGCAGATAGTGTTATATCTGTTGCTGCACTAGCTCCAGATACAACAATCGCTGGATTTACTTCTAGAGGTCCCAGAGGTGATGGTAAAATTAAACCTGATATTGCTACTCAAGGAGTTGGTGTAATTTGTATTCAACATGATGATACAACAAAATTAACTTCCGCAAATGGAACATCTTTAGCTACTCCATTGATGGCAGGTATAAGTGGTCTTTTATTGTCTGCATTCCCAGAACTAACTTCCAGTGAAGTAAGACGCGTTTTTTATGCAACTGCAAAGAATGCAAAAGAGAAAAATAATGCAATTGGATATGGTTTGGCTAATGTGAAACAAGCAATGCTAGAAGCTGGTATAATCGTATCACCATTTATTACATACCCAATAAATAATAGACAGAGAGTGGCATGTTATATCATGTCTAAATCTGCTATTGTGAATCCAAAACTTAGTGTCTATAATTCAAATAGATTACAATCGTACACTTTGTATCCAACTGATACTCCACATTTATTTGCTGCAGATATTCCCCATAATCAAATTAAGAATAATACAATTTCATGTTATGTAGACATAAAGGATTCAGAATTCAGAAAAAGACGATATCCTGTGATTTTACCTGGATATGATTCTACAATAGCTATTTCAATCAATCAAGAAATGTATCCATGCGGCATCGATACGAATCTATTACCTAAACATACATATCCTATGCATGTTGAAGAACAGCTATCAACAAATATCAAAGATCACATAGAAGTAAAAGCTGGTGAAATACTTACTATATATCAATATGATGTTCAGGGTGGCTTAATACATAATACTACATTGGCTCTACCAGAAGGAAATTATTCAATAAATGAACTTCCACAAATTATTCATAAAAGTTCATGGTCTGCACTCGCAATTTTTAAAAATAATGCTTTATTAACAACGCATATTATTACTCCAACCTATTAAAGAAAGTATGAAAAATATTGTTGTATATGGAGCAACATCAAAGATAGCTCATGAATTAACCAGACTGATTGCTCAAAATGAAGAATGTTCTTTTGTTTTGATTGGAAGGAATAGAGAAAGACTTGATACTATTTGTAAAGATTTAAAAAGTAGGGGAGCACACTTTGCTGAATTAATTTTATGTGACTTTTTGAATAAGGAGTCCTTAAAACAGACATTTAAGGAAGCATTATTAATACTTAAAGAAATAGATACGCTTATTCTTGCGCAAGGATCATTAACCGATCAATTAAAAGCAAATACAGATATTGATTATGCTATAGATGAATTCTTTTTAAATTTTGAAAGTATGGCAATTCCTTCATTATTATGTGCAGAGTACTTTGAACAACAAAAGAAAGGACAAATTATAGGGATTTCATCAGTAGCAGGGGAAAGAGGTCGTAAAACAATTTATATGTATGGTAGCGCAAAATCAGCATTTACATCTCTAATGTCTGGACTTAGAGGCAGATTGGCTCCGCATAATATTCATGTAATGACTGTTAAGCCTGGTCTAATCGAAACACCTATGACTTCACATTTACCTAAAAGTCCTTTGTTTATAGGCTCAATGTTGGCAGCAAAAATCATATATAAGGGGATGATTCAACGTAAAGATATTATCTATGTCCCTTTCTATTGGCGATTTATCATGAGAATTATCAAAGACCTACCTGAATATATTTTTAAGAAATTATCTATATAATATTCTGTATGCATAGAGATCAAATTCCAGAAAAGATAGTTGCATATACCATATATATAATAACTACTTTGATTTCATTGTTCTCTCTTTATACTTTTTATTATGATCAATTCGCTATTTCTGCCTTTGTTCCTGATGATTATTTCTACTATACCACTATAGCTGATACTATACTACAAAAGGGAATGTCTAGCTTTGATGGTATTACATTAACAAATGGATATCAACCATTATATCTAGTAATATTCGTAGTATTTGCTTTTACTGCAGGAAGTACAAAATCCTTTGCATTTTACCTTCTATTACAAATATTAATCATAAGTTCAAGTATCTATATATATCGAACTTGTAATAGATTGTATTCTTTAAGTTCATTATCTGGGATTAAAAAAGATCTCTTTCTGCTTATATCTTGGTTCATCTCTTATAAGTTGATTTTATTACATATGGAGATTGTTATTACAATTCCCTTATTGTATATGTTTTTTTACAATATTATAAAGCCACAATTACAAGCAAGTTATACCATTTTATCAAGTATTTGTTTGTTTGTAGTATTATCAAGAATTGACACTGTAATTCTACTTGCTTTGCCTTTGTTTTTTTATTTCATTGCATTAGAAAGAAAAAATAAATATCTCTTTATAATTCATTTTCTTCCTGCATGCATCGTATTAGCTTCTTATCTGTTTATTAATGCATTATCATTTCAAAGTATTATTCCTATTAGTGGTTTAGCAAAGGGACTAACAATCTATCCATTTGTACTAAGTTTCCATTTTTGGCAGGATTTCTTTTATCATCCTTTTGAACTGTCATTGTATTTCATTTCAATAATTACTTTCGTCGTTTCATTAAATAAAAAACGTGACTTTATTGTTCAATCAATGCTGTTTTCTGTCATTTTATACTTTATTGTCATTAGTGCAAGAAGCGATTGGGCATTATTTGATTGGTATTTTTATCCATTAATATTGGTTATACCAAGCTCAATATTACTGTTTAATAATGAAGTTCATAAATTATATCTGAAGCAATTTATATTGTATTCATTGATGATAATTATAGGCTTGTGGAGTATCAAATATATGCATAGAGTTCATAATGCGCTAACATCTAAATCTAGTAATTATACTCATGCGCATTCTATCCATAAATGGCTAGTAAACAATAATATTAACATTGCAGCAATGGGAGATCGATCAGGGTTAACGGGATATATTCATAATGGTACTATAATTAACTTGGAAGGATTGGTTTCAAATAGAACACTAATTGATTCAATACATGCTCAAGCTGAATTACAAGCTACATTGAAAGAATTTAGAAATGAAGCGCTTATTGTATCAGTATATGAGGAATTATTAAAAAACGAAAATGGACGATATATTGTCAATCAACCTCATCCTAAACAAGCCGGAATATATTCAAAAAAAATGACAGGATATTTAGGTAATCCAGATACCATTATATATAATATAAATGATCAATGTAGAACATATATCTGGGATTTACGCTGATTGAATAAGGTTTATACACTCAAAAATCTCACCATCAAATAATCCAATATCACTCAATTTTAGGGTTGGTATAACTAGTAATGCCATAAATGATAAAGCCATATATGGAGCAGGCATTGTGCATCCGGTTTGTTTCACTAAACGTTCTATTTCTATATATCTGTTAGCAACAGTATGTGCATCATGACTACTCATTAAACCTGCAATATCTAATGGTAAAACTGATAAAGTATTGTTATATAAAGAAATACCACCTTTTTCTTCTATAAGAGCATTTACAGCTTTCATTATTGAGGTATCATCCACTCCAACTGCTATAATGTTATGTGAATCATGCGCTATCGTTGATGCAATTGCCCCACACTTCAAACCAAAACCTTTGATAAAACCAATTGCAGGTTTGGAATCGCTATATCTATTTATGACAATAATCTTTAAAATATCATCTATAGTTGAAGAACTTAAAATACCATCTATGGATTCCATTTTATGCAGTGATCTGCCAGTTACTATTTGTCCAGGAATAGCTTCTATCACATGTACTAGTGATGTATCTCCATAAAGAATAATATCTTTTTCAGTAATATATTTTGTATTACATATAGACATATCATTATATGATACAGAAGGAATAGTGCAATTTAATGTCCCATTTTGTACTACTTGCTCACCATTTATAAATACTGATTTCACAGTAAAATCTATGAGTGAATCTACAATAATAAAATCGGCAGTATCGCCTATATTCAATAAACCAATTGGCATCGAATAATGCGTAACAGGATGAATACAAGCAATTGATAGTACATCAAAAAGATCATATCCTAAGTGTATAGCTTTTTTTATTAGAATATTGATATGGCCTTCTAATAAACTATCAGGATGTTTATCATCACTACAAAACATGCACATATGTGGAAATAAAGAAATCAATGGATGCAATGCATCAAAATTCTTTGCAGCAGAACCTTCTCTGATTAATATCTTCATACCATGCGAGATTTTATCTAATGCTTCTTGTAGAGTTGTACATTCATGATCGGTACTAATACCATGTGATATATATGTTTTTGCATCGTTACCTAATAATCCAGGTGCATGTCCATCTATTGGCTTATTGAAAAACCTTGCTGAAGAAATCTTTTTTAATATTTCTTCATCATTATTAAGAACACCAGGAAAATTCATCATTTCGCTTAAATAACCGATATCATCTCTTGATAAAAGTTGGTGAATATCATCGGCTGAGATAATAGCACCTGAATGTTCAAATGATGTAGCAGGTACACAACTTGGGGCGCCGAACAAACATTTAAGAGGGGAGAGTTTAGCATTTTCTATCATGAAATCAATGCCTTTGATTCCCAAAACATTGGCTATTTCATGTGGATCTGAAACAGTGCCTATAGTACCATGTACTAATGCAAGTTTAGAAAATTCTGTAGGGATAAGCATAGAACTTTCAATATGAATATGTGCATCTACAAATCCAGGCATTATATAGTGATCGGGTGCTTCAATACAGGGAGTAATAGAAATAATGATCCCATTTTCAATAACAATATCTGCAGGATAAATTTCTCTTTTGGAAATATCAATGTATTGACCAGATATAATCATATAATTTATTCTATTTGTTTGGTGCCACTAACTTTGAAGATTTTATAGTTTTTAAGCCATATATCGCTTTCCATACCATAACCATCGATTATCTCTGTTGATGTAGTTATATGAACTTTATCTTTAGTATAAAATTGTTGTTGTTTTTCTTTCCACATTAATGTAGCTGTTTTAAGAGTTGTATTTGTACTATCTGAGCGAACAAAAACATTTCCTGCGGCAAACATATCTCTTGTATTTTCATCAATTCTGGCTGAATCTGAAATCATAAATCCAACTATATTTGATGATTTATTCATAAAATCTACATGAACTGAAGAGTCTAATAATGTTTCATATCTTTGCTCGAATACTCTTGCTTTTCCTGCTTTAAGAATAGCTCTAGTTTTATTAGAATCAGTAAAAACCATAGAGAAATTCCATATTTCATGTGTAGGAATATCGTAAGTTTTTACTGTATCTTTAATCTGAATAGTTTGTTTGCTTTCATCTTGACAAGACAAAAGAAAACAACAGATTAGTATATACAACAGATAGTTCATGATTTTGATACAAGTGAATGAATATCAGCTAATTCATGAAGTAAATCACGCATTCTATTAAGCGGGAATTGAGTAGCTGAATCGGATTTTGCTAATTGTGGATAAGGATGAGTTTCTATAAAAATACCATCGATACCGCATGCAACAGCTGCTTTTGCTAAAGGTGCAATATATTGTCGAAGGCCTCCAGATTGCTCTCCACCTCCAGGTTGTTGTAATGAATGCGTAGCATCATAAATTACAGGTAAACCAGTTTCTTTCATGATAATTAAAGACCTAAAATCGACTACTAAATCATGATAACCAAAAGTAGTTCCTCTTTCTGTAAGCCAAACTTCTTTACCACCAATATTAAACACTTTATCTGCTTGTTTTATCATATCATCAGGAGCTAAAAATTGTCCTTTTTTAATATTTACAATCTTTCCAGTTTTTCCTGCGGCTTCTAATAATGCTGTTTGTCTACATAAAAAAGCAGGTATCTGTAGAACATCTACATATGTGGCTGCTATTTCAGCCTCAGAAGTTTCATGAATATCTGTGATGGATTGTCTATTAATAGAAGTGGCAATTTCAGAAATATATTCTAATGCTTGTACATCTCCAATACCAGTAAAACTATTGCCACTTGTACGATTAGCTTTTCTATATGATGCTTTAAATATAAAATCAAAATTTAGTTCTATTGCAATAGGATTGAGCGTTTCAGCAATTTCTTGCAATAATTCTTTTGATTCAGCTAAGCAAGGTCCTGCAATTAATTTAAATCTCTTGTTCACGTATAAATCACTTATAATAATGCTTCTAAATCTGTTTCATTATCTAATAATACTTCTCTTCCTTTAGATCCATCAAAAGAGCCAACAATTCCAGCAGCTTCTAATTCATCCATTATTCTAGCTGCTCTAGCATATCCTACTTTTAATCTTCTTTGTAATAAGGATACAGAACCTTGTTGATGTCTTATTATAGTTCTAGCTGCTTCTTCAAATAAATCATCTCTCGAATCATCTATCAAACTACTACCACCAGTTGTTTTTTCAATAGAAGTTGGCAACATATATGGTTTAGAATAACCTTGTTGATTTGCTATATGCATACATATATTTTCAACTTCATCAGTAGATAAGAATGAATTTTGGATTCGTATTGGTTTTGGTGAACCACCTGGTAAAAATAACATATCACCATTACCTAATAATTGATCTGCTCCTGCGCCATCGATAATAGTTCTAGAATCTATTTTAGATGCTACCTGATACGAAATTCTAGCTGGAAAATTAGCTTTTATAAGGCCTGTAATAACATCTACAGATGGCCTTTGAGTTGCTACTATCATATGGATACCGACAGCCCTAGCTAATTGAGCTAATCTAATAATTGGCTCTTCTACTTCTCTTCCAGCTGTTAACATTAAATCGGCTAATTCATCTATAACACATACAATATATGGCATAGGTGAATGTTCAGTTCCACTATCTTTATATTTCCCTTCTTTAACTTTTTGATTATAATCAACAATATTTCTTTGTCCAACTTTTGCTAATATTTCATATCGATTCATCATTTCGACGCATAATGATTTAAGCACAGCTACAGCATTCTGCGGTGTTGTTATAATTTGTTCATCTGTATCTGGAGATAAAGCGAGAAAATGATTTTTTAATAATCCATAATATGTCATCTCTACTTTTTTGGGATCAATGATCACAAATTTCAAATCTTTAGGATGCATCTTATATAATAAAGAACAAATAACTGTATTTATTCCTACGCTTTTTCCTGCCCCAGTTGAACCAGCAATTAATAAATGCGGCATCTTGGATAAATCAGCGCAGTATACTTCACCTGAAATTGTTTTGCCAAGAGCTAAAGATAAACGATGCTCTGAATCATGAAATTTAGAAGATTTAATGATACTACTAAATAAAACAAGTGAAGGTTTATGATTTGGAATCTCGATTGCAACTGTACCTCTTCCTGGGACTGGAGCAATGATTCTAATTCCACGGGCTTTAAGAGCCAAAGCTATATCATCCGACAGATTCTCTATTTGAGATATCTTTATTCCTGCTGCAGGAACAAATTCATATTGTGTAACTACAGGGCCGGGCGTTACAGTTAAGTCCTGAATCGTAATTTTAAACGTTAGTAATTTTTCTTGTAATAATCGTGCATTTTCTTTTAACTCTGCATCATCAACCTTTATTACATGTTCATTTTGTTTTTGTAATAAATCAAGAGTTGGAGGACTATATTTAATGTTTTCATCTTGTATCATCATACGATGATGGTGCAAATCCTTCGGAGGTAAATCATAAGATTGCAATACAGCTTCTTGAACATTAAGCACCAATGACGGTTTTAACTCTTCTTTCGTAAAATCTAATTGAATACTATCTTGAGCTTTTTTTTCTTCTTTATGTTCTACAGGTGGTTTGAATACTGAACGTTCAGCAAGGGCTTCTTCGAATGTTAAATTGCTCGTATTTTTTTTAGGTCTGTCCGCTAAAATTATACCTGGATCATCATTATCAGTAAATTCATTGCCTCTTATAATGACAGGCATATGACGTTGAATATCATCTGTGCTTTGAGTGTTGGTAGACATCCTTTTTACAATTTTCACAGGTTCTTCATTATCATCAATTTCTTGTTTTTGAAATGTATCATTAAAAGTAATTGACTTGTACTTTATATCTTTAATAGTTGATGATTGTGAATGAGTTCGTTCAAAAAATGTTCTTAACCATGAAAAAAGAGAAGATATATAAAGAGACAGAGTAGAAATAGCTGTATGTAAAGTGATATTTAATCCTAAAGTGACAGTTATAAAGCCAGCTACAATACACAATAATAAAGATCCAAATTTGCCAATTAGAGAACTATATATATTTGCCTGAAAAAGACCAATTGTTCCATACCACTCTATTCTTAATTGTGGGAATGATAATGATAATGTCCCAAAAAATGCACTAATGATAAGGCTGAAGAGTAAGATATAACTTGTTGACCTGATAGATTGTAAAGAGATTTTATCATTAAATATTAATTCTTTAGACCAAATAAATCCAATAAAAGGGAATACAATTGATATAAATCCAAATGACTTATTAAACAGCATATCTGCTAATACTGCTCCAAATAATCCTAGCCAATTATATGTTGTATCTGCTTTTGCTTGAATATCTTGATCTCCCTTTATGATGCTAAAGATATCTTGAAGTTGAATGTCAGCATTAGCTTCATCCTTGGAAGTATAGCTTAGTAAAGCAATAAGAATCAGTAAAGAAAATAAAGCAAGAAATACTCCAATAATTTGTGTCTGCCTATTGGATAATTGAGGTAATATATCTTCTTTATTTTTTGTCTTTTTATGTGAACTCTTTTGCTTAATATCTTGTACATCATTATCTTCAACAGTAGAATCTGAAGTATTAGATATAACTTTTGAACGCTTAATAATTATATTATCTGGTGGTAATGCCATAGTTTCTCCGTGAATTACTTCTATGCTGCAAAGAAGTGAACAGTATCTTAATAATTATTATACAAATAATAATCTACTATGCTTGTAGTGTGCAGGTAAATCTATCAAAAATTATGCCTTACTATATGGTATATAATATTTGTATCGAAAAAAATACTTAATGAACTAATTGCACAGATATCAATGTTAATGTAACATTATAAAACGAGAGATTCCAATGAACAAACACCCTAAAATAGTACCTACTCAATACGATATTCACTCATTATTATTACAAAGATGGAGCGCTCGATCATTTTCTAATAAACCAATTACCTTAGATACGCTACATCATTTATTCGAAGCAGCTTCTTGGGCAGCTAGTAGTATGAATGAGCAACCTTGGCGTTTTGTTTTTGGTGCTAAAGATTCCGAGATATTTTCATTACTGTATAGTACTTTAGCAGGTGGTAATCAAATTTGGGCAAAGGATGCACAGGTATTAATAGCAGTAATTGCTAATACAACCTTTAAAGATGGAACTATGAATCTTCATGCTTGGCATGATGTTGGAGCAGCATCTTCATATTTACTATTACAAGCTGCTGAATTAGGAATTCTAGGACATCAAATGGGAGGATTCAATAGAGAAACAGCTGAAACCCTTATATGCATACCTAATACCTGTAATATTGTAAGTATAATTGCTTTAGGATATCCAGATAGTCATGAATTATTACCTGAACCTTTTAAAACCAGAGAAATTTCACCTAGAACAAGAAAACCTATTCATGAATTTGTTTTTGATTCATTAGAAAATTTATCTCTATAACATTCACAGTTTCATTATACTATTCTTCTTCTCTAAGATGTTCTAATACATTAAAATCTTCGAGAGTTGTTGTATCACCACTTATTATTCCAGTGGATGTTATTTCTCTTAAGAGACGTCTCATTATTTTACCACTTCTTGTTTTAGGCAGAGATTCAGTAAACCGTATATCTTCAGGCCTTGCTATTGAACCAATATGCATAGATACATGATCTTTTAATTCTTGTTTGAGCGAATTTATATCAAAATTCACATCTTTTTTTATTGTAACAAAAGCAATAAGTACATTCCCTTTAATATCATCAGGTTTTGCAATTACTGCAGCTTCCGCAATTGCTGGGTGAGAAACTAATGCACTTTCTACTTCTGCAGTTCCTAAACGGTGTCCACTTACATTTACTACATCATCCACTCGACCCATAATCCAGAAATATCCATCTTTATCTATTCGTGCACCATCTCCAGTGAAATAATACCCTTGATGCTCAATATTAGGTGGATATTCACTCCAATAAACCTGCTTATAGCGTTCATTATCACCATAAATCGTTCTTGCCATTCCTGGCCATGGAGACATTATAACCAAATAACCACCTTCATTGATATCACATTGTGATCCATCTTTATGAACAACATTAGCTAAAATACCAGGTAATGGTAAAGTAGCACTTCCAGGTTTAGTTGCAATAATACCTGGAATAGGAGCAATCATAATTCCACCAGTTTCTGTTTGCCACCATGTGTCTACAATTGGACACATGTCCTTACCTATAATAGATTTATACCATATCCATGCTTCAGGATTGATCGGTTCTCCAACAGTTCCAAGAAGTCGTAAAGATGATAAATTATGAGCTAAAGGAAATTGATCACCTAATTTCATAAATGTTCTAATTGCTGTTGGAGCGGTATAGAGTATGGTAGCTTTGTATTGTTCAATGATATTCCATATTCTATGAGCATCTGGATATACTAAAACACCTTCATAAATTAAGATTGTAGCTCCGGCAGATAATGGACCATATGTTACATAACTATGACCAGTTATCCAGCCTATATCTGCAGTACAGAAAAAAATATCTTCATTGTTTATATCAAATACCCTGGAGAAAGTATAATGTGCTTGAGTAAGATAGCCACCTGTAGTATGAAGTAATCCCTTTGGTTTGCCTGTGGAACCGCTTGTATATAGTATAAATAGGGGATGTTCGCTGTCAAATCCTTGTGCAATATGATTATCTGGTTGATCTTCAAGTAATTTATGCCACAATATTTCTTTTTCAGAATTCACAGAGCATTGATGTTTTGTCCTTTGAAATATAATTGTATGTTGTATACTATTACATTGAAGGACAGCCTCTTGAGCTGTTTGTTTTAATGATAACTCTACTCCTTTTCTAAAAACGATATCTTGAGTAATTAAGCATTTTGCTTGAGAATCTTGAATTCTATCTCGTAATGAGTCTGATGAAAATCCACCAAAAATTACATTATGTGTGGCACCTATTCTTGCACAGGCTAGCATCGCAATAATAGCTTCTGGTATCATACCCATATAAATTGCAACTACATCACCTTTATGTATACCAAGTGACAATAAACCATTTGCCATTTTGCATACTTGTTTATGTAATTCAGAGTAGGTAAAAGATTTTGTATCACCAGGTTCACCCTCCCAATAAATAGCAATTTTATCTTTATGTGATGAATTAATATGTCTATCTAAACAATTGTATGATGCATTGATTCTGCCTTCTTTAAACCATGAGGCATGAGGATAATCCCATTCAAGAATTGTCTTCCATGATTCAAACCAATGGAGATTTTGTGCTTGTTGTTCCCAAAATTCAAGTGGATGTTCTTGAGCATGCTTTCTTATATCATCATATTCTTGTTTTGATGACATATTAGCATTCTTTTTGAATTGTTCTGAAGGTTCAAAAAGTCTGTCTTCTTGAAGCAATGAAGTAATATTTTGATTTTTCATGATAAAAATAGAAAATTTGAACTCATATATACATTGTATAAAAAAAGCAGATCTTTAATAATCTGCTTTTATGATAAGAAGTATGTATCTAAGGATAACTATGATAATTTACTCATTAAAGAAACCATTTCAATTGCAGCTAGGGCTACTTCAGAACCTTTATTACCTGACTTAGTACCTGCTCTTTCTACAGCTTGTTCTATGGTATCAGTAGTTAAAACACCAAACAGGCATGGAATGCCTGTCTCTGATGCAACTTGAGCTACACCTTTTGAAACTTCTGATGCAACTAAATCAAAATGAGGGGTAGAGCCCCTGATAACAGCGCCTAGTGTTATGATTGAATCATATGTACCTGAAGATGCTAATGTTTTAGTGATAAGGGGAATTTCATAGCAACCCGGGCAATAAACTAGAATAATTGAAGACTCATCAATACCGTGTCGTTTTAATGTATCAATTGCACCTTCAATTAAATGATGTACTATAAAAGAATTCCACCTTGCTGCAACGATAGCATAATTACCAGATGTATGAGTATAATTACCTTCGATAGTTTTTATAGAGTTCATAATAATGATTAATGTTTCAAAAAAGACTGAATAGCTTCAATTGTTGAGACAGGTACTGCAAATTTTCCAAAATTTGTTGCATCATATTCACGTGAACCATGAAAATCAGAACCACCAGTTGAAAGCAAACAATAATGATCGACTAAAGATTTATAATAATTTTGAGTTTCTTCAGAATGAGAAGGATGGATAACTTCTATTCCATCTAAGCCTTTTTGTATAAACTTTGCTAAGATTTGTTGCGGTAAATATCTTCCAGGATGTGCTAAAACTGCTACACCACCTGCTTCATTAAGCACTTTAACCCCAAGTTCTACAGGAAAATTCCACTTTGGTTCATAAGCAGGCTTACCATAACTTAAATATTGATCAAAAGCCTTTTTGATATCAGGGGAATGACCTTGTTCTATCATAACGGCTGCAATATGAGGTCTAGCAACAGGTGCAACACCAGCTTTATCTAAAACATCATTAAAACTAACTTCAACATTATGTCTTTTTAATTTATGTACGATTCTTTCAGCTCTCTTTTCTCTTTCATGTCTAAACAATTCAAGATTTTTCTTAAGATTTATATTGTCAGGATCTTGAAAAAATCCTAACAGATGATAATCTCTTGAATTTTCATAACAACTTAATTCTATTCCTGGTATTAGCTGAATACCAAGTTCTTCTGCAATTGGGATTCCAGCCAAATATCCATCCATTGTATCATGATCAGTAATAGCAATAGCACTCAATCCAACTTCTTGAGCTTTTGTAAAAAGCTCTCTAGGAGTTAGTATACCATCAGAAAATATGGTATGAGTGTGTAAATCTGCTAATTGAGTCATTGTATTGTAGAATGTATAATTTGCTTTTGTATCGTCACTAATATATTCTGTAAACCACCATGTTCATTAGTAATTGGTATGAGAATACGATCTCCATTTGAACGAAATTTTAATTCTAATTGATGTTGATTTAAACCTTTTTCCCCAACAATAAGCTGATATGGAATTCCAATTAGATCAGCATCATTAAATTTCATTCCTGGTGAAATATCTCTATCGTCAAATAAACATTCAATACCAGCATTTTCTAGCATAGCATGAATTTCAGAACATGCTTTGCCTGCTTCTTCAGATTTATGTAATCCTAATCCTAGTAAATGAACATGATATGGTGCAATTGATAAAGGAAACATTATTCCTTTATCATCATGATTTTGTTCTATAGCGCAAGCAATAATTCTTTCTACACCTATCCCATAACTACCCATGATAATAGGATGATCTTTTCCTTGCTCATCTAAAAATGTTGCACCAAGAGCCTGTGAATATTTGGTCCCCAATTTAAAGATATGTCCAACTTCAATAGCATTAACAACTCTTAGTGGATTATTACCAATAATGCAGGGTTCACCTTCTTGAACTACTCTAAAATCTGCATAAGCTTCTACTGTTGTATCTCTTAATAAATCTAAGGATGAAAAATGATAACCATCTTCGTTTGCTCCACAAATAAGACCATTTGCATCCTTTAGCAGATTATCAGCATAAATAGTGCATTTTGAACTAATACCTATTGGCCCAATTGATCCAGCATGAGCACCTGTAATGTGCAATAATTCATCGTGTTCAGCTGCTCGACATTGAATAGCGCCAATAAAATTTTGAAACTTAGCTTCATTTAACTCATCATTTCCACGCATGAGAATTAAATAAGGTTTGGAATCTGCAATATACACTACTGATTTAGCACATCTATTACTATCAAAGCCAAATTGTTCAACTAAATCATTAATAGATTTAGCATGTGGTGTAGCAAATTTTGTAGGTAAATCATCACTTTGAATTCTTCCTACAGGTTGTAAAGCACTAGTTGCTACTTCAATATTGGCAGCATATCCAGAAATATCACATATAGCACAGGTATCTTCACCAAATGTAGATTCAACCATAAATTCTTGTGAAGCACTGCCACCCATTGCTCCTGATGAAGCACCTACAACAAAAAACTTTAATCCAGATTTTTTATAGATCTCTCTATATGCTTCTGCATGCTTGTCATAACTAATATCCAATGCTTCCCATGAATTATCCAATGAATATGAATCCTTCATTGTGAACTGTCTTCCACGTAAAACACCAGATTTAGGCCTTGGCTCATTTCTAAATTTGGTTTGTATTTGATACCATATTTGAGGCATATCTCTATATGACTTTATATGTTGCCTTGCATGATATGTCATTATTTCTTCATGAGTAGGGGCTAATACCAAACCATCTCTATTTTTTATATGAAACATCACATCACCCATGGCTTCAACTCTTCCAGTTTGTTCCCATATTTCTACCGGATTTAAAGCAGGTAAATGAAACTCTTGTCCACCAATTCTATCCATTTCTGTACGGATAATCTGCATTACCTTTTTAACTATGCGATATCCCAATGGTAAGAATGAAAAAATGCCTGCTCCTAACTGACGTATCAATCCCGCCCTTAACATTAAAATATGTGAAGGTATTTGAGCTTCTGTGGGTGCTTCCTTAAGTGTAGGAGTATAAAGTTTCGATTGATGCATTTAAATTAAAAAAGATAAAATATTGTAACAAAATAAAGCAACATAAATATAGCTAATTTTCCATTACTATAGGCATAAGGTCTGAATATTATGAATAGATAAATATCTAAAAAATGGTAAAAATAAAATAGAAAATAGATGATAATATTTGATAGATTTGTCGAATACAAATAATAATATTTTTAAACTAAGTGTTTATAATTATGCGCTTTTTGTTTGTTTTTTGTGTTTATATTTTGACATGTAATGTACAAATATTAGCGCTACCTCAATTTTCACTGATATCAGGAAATAGATGCTCTAGTTGTCATGTAAATAGTCAAGGGTCTGGTTTAAGAAATGATTTAGGTTGGTATTCATATAGAGATGTTGGAGCATTTAATCCTGAACAAATTAATGCTGATGGATTTTGGGGAATCCAGGATTCAATTAGGTCTATGATAGGTAATAAAGGTAATATTGGCTTTGATATGAGATTACAGCTCATACGATCAAGAAATGAATCAAAAGAGCAAAGAATTTTACCAATGCAGATGTCAATTTATGGTAGTTATCAGGTATTACCGTGGTTACAAGCGGAGGGAAATTATAATATTGGACCGGTTAAATATCCAGGACAGCAGTCGTGGTCTGCTTCTGTGATACTCCAAGCAGATAATTCTTTGCCACAGTTAAGACTTGGATTTTTTCAGCCAACAATTGGTATTCGATATGATGATCATACAATGATGATTCGTCAATTGTCTGCTGGTTGGATTAATGAAAATGTTATTACTCCTTATACTTCTATGACATTATTAGCTCCTTATTTTTCTGCTGTAGGAGCCGAGTTTACCTATGAGAGCTTTCATGATTTAACTGTAAATGCAGGTATATTTTCTAATGCAACAGCTCAACAAAATAGCGTGAGTAATATTGATGATGAATCTTTGATGTATTCAGCTAGAGCTGTCTATTGGCCTAGATTTAATGATAATTCTATTAATACATATATCGGTACTTCGATATTACATAATCATGATTTTTCAATAATAAATGCATTCATGGGTATTGGATTAACTGATAGGCTATCTTTGATGGTTGATATGTCCTTATCTAATATACAAGACATCACAAGCAGAAAAATGCCTCTTATTAATGATACCAGACAAAAAGGTGAAAATACTAGTTATTTAGCTGAACTGACTTGGCAAGCTACTACCTGGTTTCTTCCTTTTACTAGATTCGAATATTCAGAATTAATGACAAATAATTCCTATCAGTCAATTATTAAGCAAATGGTATTTGGCGCACAAATATTTCCTTTACCTAATATTGAAATTAGGCCAGAATATAGAATTTTCGATACTTCAGCTCCAGGATATATCTCACGTTGGGGCGCTCAGTTACATTTGTATTATTAAGAAGTTTTACATTTTATGAAAGATGAAATTATTCCCAAATTATCTGTAATTCCAAGTAGAAGACAATTCATATCAAATGCTTTGCACAATGCTGGAATAATGTTTTGTGCTATAAGCTTGACTAACTTTTTACAATCTTGTGAAACAAATGAAACACCCTCTGGAAACTCTTCCAATGGTATTCAAATTGATTTTTCTTTGAATACATCTGGATTAGAAGAATTAAGTAAAATAGGAGGGGCAGCTTTTCTGAATGTACCCAATCAAAACAATAATAATGACATCTTAATTATTCGATTAACTGAAACTTCTTTTTTAGCTGTTACAAGTATATGCACTCATCAAGGCTGTTCTGTACAACCACCTGATACAGATAACTCCAATATATATTGTGCATGCCATGGAGCTGAATTTAGTCCACAATCTGGTAATGTTGTTAAACAACCAACTTCAGGAAGTGCAACATCTTTAACTTCTTTTCCAGTGAAGTTTAATACTATTGCAAATTCTATTACAATTACATTCTAATGTGTTATTGTCGAGGAGTTTTTACTTCTACAGAAACGGTTCTACAGTAATAACGACCTTCTGCTAAGTTATTATCAAAAGGTAAAAGAGATGCACCTATACCTTTTGTAGACCCAATATTAATTGATGGTTGTATGTCTTTTAAATAATCTCTCACAGCATTTGCTCTATTTGCAGATAATTCCTCGTTATATTCAATCTCACCCAGTCTATCTGTTGAGCCTGTAATGGTGGCAACAGAATTAGGTTTTAAAGCATCTCTAACAAATGATTTCATCATAGATTTATTTATATCTGATATATCACTTTGGTCAAAATCAAAAACAATTAAACTTAGCCTACTTATTTCAAATTGATTCATTGTCTTATTAATGGCCAATTTACAAGTAGAAATATGTTCAATATCATTATCTTGTTTAATCGTTAAAAAAGCATCCAAAGAATCAGATATATCAATTGAATTACCTAATGCAATGAGATCTTTAGATTCTAATTCTAATTCAAGTTGCTCTGGAGGTATTCCACTTTTATTAACACTGGAAATAGGTTTTCCTTTATATGAAATATCAAGACGCCATGAATTCACAATAGAAGGTGTATCTACGCTTGTCTTAAACATTTGAGTTCTATATATGGGAGCAAACTCTTGAAATTTTGTATGAATAACAGGCTGTAATAATTCAATATTGTCTGATGAAATTTCAACTCTTCTGTTTTCTTCAATTCCTTCTTTATACTTATCTGAAGAAGAAGATACTGGAACATCACGATGTTTGACAGCAATTCTCTTTGCATCGATGAAAAACTGAGAAACTAATAAATTCTTTATAGATTCTGCTCTATGCTGCGCCAACTGATTTCTTTTAGCAATAGATGAGAGTTCTTTTCCATCGGTAGTTCCAGTTAAAACTATAGAACTTTGTGGATATAATTTCATTCTATTGGCAATGATATTAATCAAATTATAATATGTTATTAATGTCTCTTTAGATAACATAGATTCTGTAAAAGAACTATTATCAATTAAATAGCGTGATGATACTTCTGTAGATATACTATCAAAAAATATATATGGTAATAAAGGAAATGTTTGAGTGACAATTGTTTCTTGGATAGATAATGGATTTGATGAAATTGTGCCAATTGCGACTGGTGGGATCAGATTTACAATAGGAGAAGGGGGAGGAATCAGTGGGACATTATTAATAAATTGAGTATCTATAACTTCAACCGATGAGTGATATCTATACATAATTCCAATAGAAGCATCAATTGATGAAATTGTCCATGATTGATCATTTTGTAAGATAGAATTTAAGCCCTTTCGAAAATGTATTTCTGGATTAATATATAGTGATGGTTGAAATTCAATATATGCACCAAGTGCTAGATTTACACCATAAGACAAAGCAGTTTCTAATGATCCTGAACCTGTAACTCTAATTTTTGTATTATTAGGGAATAATACATTGATTGGAGAAAGTATTCTTTCATACTGAAGATAAGAGTTTTTGATTTGTGAGTCGCCAATATCAAAACTTGTTCTGCAATACACAGGAAAGTTCTGAAATGGTTGAAAGTTTAATCCAAAATCAGCAATAATGTACTCCAACTCTGCAGTAAAATTATGCTCTATGGTTAATGGAGAATATTGTAAGTCTTGGTTAAGTACAAGATAATTAGCTGTTACTGCTGTTAATGTAGCAGGCCTAGTAGCATAAAGTAATCTACCGGATAAGCTTATATAATCATCTAAAACAAAATAATCTAGGTGAATCCCACCAAAAATACCTTGTGCATTTCCGCCTGTTAAATAGCCGCAATCTGTAGTTCCAGGTACTATAGACAAAGAAGATGTATTCTTAATAGAAGAAATACCTCCCAAAACTCCATATCTAAAAGAGCTTTTGTCTTGTATGGTACTTTTGGTTATGATCATCGAATCCTTAATAGGATTCATTTCATCTTGAGCAAACAAAGTGCAAGAAATAAAATGTAGGATTATTAAGATAACATATTTCATGTGTCTGCTTTGAACTTGGGGGAGATTACTACTCTTATTATTCCAATAAATTAGGAAAAAATTTTGGATATAGATATCAGAAATATTTCAATAGTATAATGACTTTAGTATTAATGTAGCTATTGATTCAATATGAGCAGTATGAGGGAACATATCTACTGGTTGTATATGTGTAATAATATACTTTTCAGATAAAATTGCACAATCTCTTGCTTGTGTTGCTGGGTTACAAGAAACATAGATAAGTTTAGGTGATTCAATCTCTAACAGATGATCTAATAAAATTTGATTTATACCAGCCCTTGGAGGATCAATAATTATACAATCAGGTTTCGATAATGTATGCAGAAACTCTATAGCTTGTTTCTTATGTAAATCAAAGCAATGAAATTCTATGTTATCAACATTATTAATTGTTTGATTATTCTTTGCATCATTAATTGAACTTTGAGATAATTCTATTGCAATGCAATGTTTCGCTTTTTGGGCAATTGGAAATGAAATTGTTCCAGCGCCACAATATAAGTCCCATACTGTATCGAGACGCGAAATATCTGCTTGACTAATGATAGACTTTAGAAAAACTGGTAATTGATAAGAATTTGTTTGAAAGAATGAGAATGGAGAAATTTGATAATTAATACCTAAAACCTGCTCGGTGATATAAGGTGAGCCATCCAAAAAAGTAATCTCACCTTGAGCGATAGGAGATAAAGAATTATTTTCTACTGTTGCAAGTGAAGTTATTTCAGGTATTAACAGTTTAGCCTCATTTTGCCACCATTCAAGAAATAAAAATTCATTTTCTTCTTTTGGGGTTTGAGTAATCAACAAACTCATGAGTTCATTATGTGCTAAAGTTGATCGTATTAATAAAGTTCTTAAAAACCCAGTATGAGTTCTTGGATTATATGCATTTATCGATAAATCTAAAGCTTTAATTCGTAGTAATTCCAGAATAGCATTGCCGGCTTTTGGTTGTATATAACAAGCTTCAATATCTAATATTTTGTCAAATCTCCCTGGAATATGTAATCCAAAGGCAAAATCTTTCTTGAAATCTTCTCCACTGGCTATTTGATCTTCTGTTAACCATTTGCTAGAACCGAACGAGAATTCCATTTTATTGCGATAATACTCTTGCTGAGGCGAAGGTAATGTATCAGCTATGTGATTATAAGGAATTTTCCCAATTCTATCAAAAACATCAATTGTATGTTGTTTCTTCCAATATAATTGATGCTCATAACCAATATGTTGCCAAGAACATCCACCACATGTGCCCGCATGTGAACACAATGGTTCTATTCTTATAGTAGATGGTACAATAATCTCTCTAATAATACCTTCTGCATAGCGCTTCTTCTTATGCCTAATCTCTGCTTTTATAATATCACCAGGTGCAGCATGCTTTATAAAATGAACAATTCCTTCTTCATTTCTAGCTATTGCAACTCCTTCATTACCAAGAGATTCAATTGTCAATTGTTCAATTATTATTTCTTTTCTTTTATGTTTTCTCGACATCTACATCTTCCGGCACATTATTGAGCAAAAGTAATCATGTTTAGCTATTCGATTTTCTTCTTTCAAGAAAAAAGGCAATGACAAATGAAAGTGTTGTCAGAATATTTACAATCAGACTTATCATTTTTCCTTGCTCAAATCGTTCGCCTCGATAGATGAATGATACTTTGTGCTTTCCTGCTGGAACGATGATTCCTCGAAATGCATAATTTGTTTGAATAGTTTCTGTTTCTTTATCATCTATATAGCATTTCCAACCGACAGGGTAATATAATTCACTAATAAATAGGAAATTATTACCTGAATTTTCTGTTTGAATATCAATTCTTTCATTTTGAAATGATATAATTCTTGCTTTTGCATTTAATGAATTATCAATTTTGCTAGATAATGATGTATGTATATAAGCAATTTTTCTTGGGTCGAAATCACCATTTTTAAGATGATTTAATATAGACATATCGCTAGCTACAACTACTGAATCTACAAAGAATGCTCTAGGTAATACCCCAGGATTATCATATACTAAAGTAGGCATCAAACCTTGAGAAGTTTGCATTGTGCTTTCATAAACAGGTTTAATTCCTTCGAATAATGGCTGCGGTGCCGCCATATACTTTACATTCAATAAATTGAGCAAAAATGGATTTGTTATTGCATTTCCACCCGCTCCGCCAGCTATATCTAAAACATCTTGATATAATCTCATTTTAGCAGAATGATAACCATGAACATTTTGAAGCTCAAAATATGCTGGAACATTTGTTTTACCTTGAGTGAGGTACACATAATCTGCTATTCTATATAGTGACTTATCTCGTTTGATAAAATTCACAAAATCTGGTGTTGTAAACTCATTCTTAAATACATCACCTTTATTAATTTCCATTGGGCGTCCAGCAACGCGCCATAAATCGACAATAAGAATAATTGCGAATATTGTATAAAAAATTCCTTTTTTAAGAATACCTTTTACATAAAGCAATGAAATAACTACGGTTATAATTCCAATAAAAGATGTTAAGAACCAATCAGCCTTCATGCTAGAATAGATGAATGGGAATAAATCCTGAGGTATTTTTTGTGTTTGTGCTATTGCTTCAGAATACGATCCTTCATCGATAAAAATGCTTGAAACCAATAATAATCCTAAGGCACCAGCAAGTGTATATAATATCTTATCCTGATCAGGATGTCTGTTTTCTCTCCAATTTGATAAAGCAGATATGCCATAACCAAATAAAATTGGTATAGCAAATTGCATAACGCATAATGCCATCATTGGTGCGCGGAAATTGTTAAATCCGGGCATATAATAAAAGAAGAAATCAAAGAGTAACGGGAAATTCTTACCAAAAGATAAAAACAAAGAAATTAAACTTAAAGCGATCAAATAATGAATAAATATATCTTTTCTAAAAGCAATGATTCCAATTAATGCTAATGCTAAAACACCAATACCCATATAGTTAGCTGCATCGGTAAAAGGCATTTGTCCCCAATATGACTGAACAATTTGTCCTTTTGTATTTTTATTAGGCTTATATTCTAATTTACCGAAACCGAAATAGTTTGGAACAAGAAAAGTGATTGTCTCTTCAGGACTAAATGACCAATTAGTACAATAATCATAATCAAATCCGCCTGTTTTATCTTGGGCTTTTGTTGTACTTTGCTGAATAGGGCCTGATCCTCTTGTAGAAGATGATTTGTATTCAAGCACACTTAAATATCTATCGGCAGACATTCCAAAAGCTAGGATACCAGCTATTAATAAAGCAACCGAAGAGCGAATGATACCTAGTAAAGATTCTTTTTTTATGATTGAAGATATACCTATAGCAATAAGATATAAACCGAATGTAATAATGCCATAATAGGCCATTTGAACATGGGTTGATTCAACTAAAACATGTACAGCAAGAACTAATGCGGATGCATATCCAAGCGAAAACTTATGTCTTAATTTTTCAAGGAATAATAAAATAAATGGAAAAGTAGCTAATGCTATTGGCTTAGTATTATGGCCAATCATAATCCAAGTAATAATAAAAGTAGAAAATACTGCTGCAAAACCGGTGCAGAATGCAATAAATCTATCTTTACCTTTGGATCTCATAAGTGCATACATACCAATTGCATACATGATATAATGAAAGGCAATTCTAGCAATATCATTATTAAAAAGCATCCCCATCAACTTAGAAATACCAAAATACAAAGAGGATAAAAAGTCCCAAGATCTATCCCCAGTTGTTAACAAAGCAGAATAACTAGGCATCCCACTAAATATATATGGTATCCATTGAGGGAATTCACCTGCTTTTGAAGCATTTTTAAGATATGTATCAAAACTAAATGAGGCTATATTGTCTGATGCATTAAAGCTTCCACCAGTAAATAAAGCAGGAGAAAGAAATAGAATCACAGATAAAAATAGAGCAAGTATATATGCTGTATCTTGATATTTCTCTGGAATCAATGGATGTGAATTTTGAGTTTGGGGTTTTTTACCAAATGATTTTGTTTGTTGATTTGCCATATCTAGTATATCATTTAAATCTATAGATATAAAGAAAACCGGGTACTTTATCGTAAAGTAATCCCGGTATTTCTATGTTTATTTATAATTAATATGCAAGTGATTGTAATTTTTCCATATTAGATTTTACATCGTCGGCAGATTTAATTAATGCTGCGTTTTCATGTTCATCTAATGTAATTTCAAATATACTTTCCATTCCATTTTTACCAACTTTAATAGGAACACCTACTACAACATCATTAAGGCCATATTCACCTTGTAATAACACTGCGCAGGGAAGAATACGACGTTTGTCTTTAACGATACATTCTACCATTTGAACTGCAGCAGCAGAAGGAGCATAATATGCACTGCCTGTTTTTAGGTGATTTACAATTTCTATTCCACCATTTCTTGTTCTTTGAACGATATCATCAATTCTATCTTGTGTTAATAGTTCTGTGATTGGAACTCCAGCAATAGTAGTATATCGTGGTAAAGGAACCATCGTATCTCCATGTCCACCTAGTACAAAAGCTTGTATGTCTTCTACTGATACTTGTAATTCCATTGATAAGAATGTTCTATATCTTGCAGTATCTAAAACACCTGCCATACCTAATACTTTGTTTCTTGGTAACCCTGTTTTTTGCAATGCAACAAAAGTCATTACATCTAATGGATTAGAAACAATAATATAAAAGGCATTAGGAGAATATTTTGCAGCTTGCTCAGCACATGAACCTACAATTTTTGCATTAGCAGCTAACAAATCATCGCGACTCATTCCTGGTTTTCTTGCTAATCCAGCAGTAATGACAACAATTTCTGAATCTGCAGTATCGGCATATGAATTTGTACCTACTATTCTACAATCTGAGGCTTCTACAGGCATAGATTCATACATATCTAAACCTTTTCCTTGGGGAATACCTTCGGCAATATCTAATAGAACTACTTCTGTAGCAAGTTGTTTGTCTGCAAGGCGTTGTGCCGTTGTGGCGCCTACATTTCCTGCGCCGATTACTGTCATTTTCATGAGTTTCTACTCCAATGGTGCTATATAATTTGTGAGAATAAATCTTTCAATTGATTGTTTTTACAATAAAGCAAGAAATCTGATTGCATTTCTTCTACTTTTGTTTTATCTAATGAAATAGCCTTTTTCAGTAATTCTTTGGCTGCATTTTCATTATTATGGATATGTTTAATCTTAGCTAATTCATAATATGCTGCATACCATTCTGCATTATGGTTAATAAGATAAACAAACTGTTCTTCTGCTTTTTCAAATTGTTTTGATTCTGCTAATGTTAATCCGTAATCTAGTCTACATTCATTATCTTCAGGATTTAACTGCAATGCAGTATGATAGCAATCTAAACTTCCTTGGATATCTTGAATATTAAATAAAACATCAGCTTTTGCATACCACACATCTGTATATTCACTAAATAATTCTAGTGCTTTGTTATAATCTTTTAGGGCTTCAGTATATTGTTCTAATGCATCATAGCAAGAACCTCTACCATAATATGATTCACAATGATTTTTATCATGATATAATGCCATTGTAAATGCATGTATAGCTTGTTTAAATTCACCAGTTTCTTCTAAAGAACTTGCTAAATTGTGCCACGTTGAAGTGTCTTCAGGTTCATATAATAAAGCTTGTTGATAAGAATCAATTGCTTCTGATATTTTACCTATAGAACCTAGTGCATTACCCCGATTATACCAAGCCCCAGCAAAATCATCTTTTATCGCTAATGCATAATCATAACATTCGATAGCTTCATTAAAACGTTCTAAATGACATAATACTACTGCTTTATTAAACCATGCAGTGCTATCAAAAGGTTCTATTTTAAGATATTCTTCATAATAAAACAGTGAATGAGTATAATCAAGCAAACAATCATAACAATATCCTAAATCGCTTAATGCATTTTTTTTAAAATCTTCACTGTTTAAAAGGAACTTTAAAATCTTTATCGCTTCATTATATCTTCCTGCTTTTTCATGTAATTGCGCCATTCCATAAAAAATATCATCATTGCCAGGATATATCTGTAATAGTGAAGTATATATATGTAGTGCTTGTTCAGAATCACCAAGTTGATTTGCTAACATTGCATGTGTTATCTGAATAGATGCATCTGAAGGATTTAATGAAAGTGCTTTGATGATAGATAGCTTAGCAGCATCATAATTTTCATTATTAGCTTCTGCAACACTTTTTGCATGCCATGCATCAGCAGAAAATGGCTCATATGTTAATAAAGCATCTGCAATCAATAATGCATCTTTATTATGTCCAGTTTCAATGCAATAATGTACTAAAGCTTCTAAAATATCAGCGGGAGGCAATGAACCAATTCCAGATTCTAATACTTTTCTGCTCTTTTCTAATGCATCTTTTAATATAGACGCATCAGGATCATGCATGAAGCCTTCTTGTTCAAAATTTGGATCGCTCATTTTTAAGGATAATAAAGGGTTATTACTGTTGCAATGTTACGAGTACGATGTGAATTTACCAAAGAAAAGAAGTTAACTGTACATATCACTTAGCATATCTACAGTTAACTTATTTATTTGACATTATATGAAACTTACAATGTAGATTATCTCTCCAGATATCGACTTTCTCATAAATGTATATGCGTATAACTATAAATTCTTATCGTAAAGATATTGGAAAGTCTATTTCTATATCAGTTTCTGCGCTTCTGTTAATTCCATCTTTGGGCGAATCATCATAATGTGATAATACAACATTTAACAAACCAATACCTTGATTTGATATAGGTGAATCTATTGTAAATAATAAACCTATTGGTAAATTTTTAGAATCTTTATCTAAAATTGAAACAATAAGTGAATTTATTGTTGACGATGGTGTATAAAAGAACTGATGCTCATCTGCTAATTCAATAATTTCATCGGTAATATTTTCTATCGGATTTTTGGATTTATTATACAATGTGATAGATCCATTATATTTTTTTCCTTTTGCTAATCGTAAAGTATCAGATATAGTAGGATTATTACCTCCAGGACCATCTAAATCACTCCAAGTCGAAATTATAGTGTCACTTTGATTCACTAATGTAATAATTACATCAGTAGCATAATCATGCTCATTAACTGGTGGTTTAACAGGATCTGTCTCTTTGCAAGATGAAAATAAAAACTGTACTAAACATAGTAAGAATATATATATGCTCATTCTAAGATATTTCATAATTGTATCCTTTTTTATAATAGTGAAAATGAATAAGAACATCGAAATGTTAGATTAAAACCTTGATCAGCAGAGAAATATCGATATCTGGAGAGATAATCCCTATAATCAGAATTGAATATATTATTTGCACTCATTGTGCATGAAATATACTTATCATATCCTGTATGTATTGTAGCACCAAAAGAGATATTATAAAGTTGATATCCCAATGGTGGATTTGCATAATCTAAGTCAGGTGCAAATCTATCTTGTGTGCTTACGAATAAACAAGCAAATTCAGCAAAAGCATCATGAAAAACAGAAAGAAAATCTTGCTTATGTACGTGAATATTAGCCTGATATCTATTAGCTGGTATTTGGAATAAAGGTGTATTATTTGTTTTATCATCACCCTTTGTAATTGTAGTCTGAACTGTAACTTTGGACCAATCATTCATATGATACTCTGCCATTAATTCTAAACCATAGATAATAGCTTTTGTTTGAGAATATCTGAAAGTAGGGAAGGTGCCTCTAACAGTTACAGTTGGAAATTCTTTGTCTGGTAACATTACTATATAATTATCAAACCACATTGAATATATACTGCACTCAGCATGAAAATCTGGCTTACTATAGATCGAATTGATATCTATACTGAAGGATTGCTCTTTTTTAAGACTAATATCTCCAATCTCAAATTGGGCAGTTCCATGATGTATATCATTGCTAAACAATTCATTTATCTGTGGTGCTCTCCATGCAGTTCCAAAATTTATCGTGCATTGTATATTTGTGTCATATTGCCACAAAGCACCAGCAGCACCAGAAAAACCATCAAAAAAAAATGATGTATCTTGAATTTTTCTGGTTGGTGTACTGAATGCTGGAACGTCAATATTCTTCTTATCATATCGAACTCCTACATTGTAAATCATAGATTTATCTATAAAATTTGCCAATAAATAAGAGCCAATATTTAATGATGTATAATCAGGAATTAATACTACTTTTCCTGATCGTACATTGTTTTGATCCTGGAAAGAACATCCAATAGTAGATGTAATATTATGGAGTGGTTGTTGTATCTTTAGTTTAATATCTAATGATTGGGTTACTAATTGTAGCTTCATTGCTGGTAAAGATAATGCAGAGTTCAATGCAATAACTGAATCATTAGGAATTCGTAAATTATGTGCATCAAATTCTTTTCTATCATTAAACTGCCATCCATGCATTATTTCTGTATATATATGTTCAGATATAGGAATAGACAGTGAATTTGCCCATAAATCATGGGCAATATTTTGTTTGGGATTGGCAATAGCATAAGAAAAATCATATTCTTTTAATGGTTTTCCTCTTTCAATAGCCAGCAATAAATCACTCAAATTTGAAATATGACTTCCCTTAAAAATTCCTAATTCAGAAGTAAATGTCGTAAATCTGCTCTTAAGAATTATTCCATCAATATGAGTATATGAAGCAGAAATAAAAGCATTTTGTTCAGAAAATGCAGTATTACCCAAAACATAAGATGCAGCTTTCATATCACCCGCCTTTCTTACACTTCCTTGTACTTGTAATGATAATACTCCATTATATAATGATGTTGCGCCATCCAACAAAGCAGATAAAGAGCCTTGACGATTATTGGACATCAAATTAGAACTAATAGCACCTTTCAACCCAACAGTGTCCAACATAATAGGAGGTTCTACTTTGATCATTCCGCCCATTGCTCCAGGGCCATATTCAACTCCCGCTGCTCCTTTAAGAATTTGTATAGAACCTATAGATAATATATCTATCTCAGGAGCATGTTCAGCACCCCACTGTTGACCTTCTTGAGCAATTCCAGCATTAGATATTAAAAGTCTTTGACTATGCAAACCTCTTAATACTGGCTTAGAAATAGAAGAACCAGTTTGAATAGTTGTTATACCAAGTTGTCCATTTAAACTTTCACCTAGGGTTTGCCCTCTATGTTCATCTAATTCTTTAGAGGAAATTACTTTAATCTGTTGTGTTGCTGTTCCATATACAGTATTTCTATCTGCATTTACAGTGATCTTATTGGTCTGATAAAGTTTTATTTCTTTTAAAACAATTGTTATGGTTGTATCATTTCCTGGTAATAAAGTATCTTGAACTGAGACATAACCAGGGTAACTAACCTTGATTGGATAAGTAACTGTTTTAGATACCGTCACCAAACCATAGCCGTTAATATCAGTTCTTATTCCTTTAGTACCAATAAATACAGATACCTGAGATAATGCTTTGTTAGCTGATCCTTTTTCTACTTGAGTTACAATTGATATTGTTCTCATATTCTGAGCACAAATATCACTAGCAAAACATAGAAATAAGATTACCCACAAGCATATATATGCACGTGATAACATCTTTAACTCTAATAATGTATACTACTTAATGAATTATTAAACTATTAATTAAGCAGTATAAGGGGGTGCCCTAGATTGTTTTTGTAAGTTACAAAAAGAGTAGAATTGAGAAGGGGAAATATGTGGATATTGTACAAAGGAAAATTCTAAAATCGTTTGATTTTTATGAATTGTCAAAAAACCAGGACTATAAGAAATATCACATAAAGCACAGTGTACATGATTTGATAGATTTGTAGAATCTTGCGTGTATTCTATACCTTGTATGTGTATCTTTTGTAACTGTGTTACATATAAAACAAAGTCATGTGTATGCATAATTGCAGACACTTGAGACGATACCATAATCACAGCAAGGATTATAATATATATTTGTTTTATTGCTTTCATGTGAATAAGAAAGGCTCTCTTTTTCTACAAAGAGAGCCTTAATGTTATTTATAAATCTATTGTCGATGCATTCATTTTACTTAAGCCTTGGCAAATTTCTCGTAAACAAGAAGAGGCCAAAACACCATCAATAACTCTATGATCATATGTAATTGACACATATAACATGTGACGTATAGCTATCATGTCTTCTCCATTCACTTCAACCACAACTGGACGTTTTTGTACGGCATAAATACCGATGATAGCTGTTTGGGGTTGATTAATTACTGGAGTACCGAATAATGAGCCCCAAGCGCCCATATTTGTCATAGAAATAGTTCCACCTGTAATCTCATCAGGTGATAACTTCTTTGTACGAGCTCTTTGTGCTAAATCATTAATTGAACGAGAAATACCTGAAAGATTCATAGTGTCAGAACCTTTAATTACAGGAACAATCAAATTCCCATCAGGTAATACTGTTGCAAAGCTTAGATTAACATTTTTGTGACGAATAATATTTGTACCATCTACGCTTACATTAACAAGAGGATACTTTTTAACAGCATCTACAATTGCTTTTACAAAAAATGGCGTTAAAGTTAATTTAAAACCTTCTTTCTTTTCAAATGCAGCTTTATTTTTTTCTCTAAAATGAACTAATTGAGTGATATCAGCTTCGCCTACACTTGTAACATGGGGAGATGTTTGTTTTGATTTTATCATATGATCAGCAATGATCTGTCTGACTCTATCCATAGGAATGATTTCAACATCATTACCCCAATTCTTACCAGATACTTGAACTGGTGCTGATACAGGAGCTGGAGCTGGAGCACTATGCTGAATAGGTGCCGCAATTGTCATTGGAGCTGGCGGAACAACTGCTGTATTATGTATAACTGCAGTACCGGAAGATCTATGGGCAATATGTTGTAATATATCAGCTTTAGTAACTCTACCTTCTAGACCACTTCCTTTTATTGATTCCAATTCCTGAAGGCTTACTTTTTCTGCTTCTGCAATTGAACGAACTAAAGGAGAATAAAATCGTGATCCGCTTTGCCTAGGTATATCAACAATCGGTGTAGATGCTTCTACAGTTTGTATGATTGGTGATGGATGTGATATAGCTATAGGTGTTTGAACTGGTGCTGCGGCAGGCGCAGGTGCAACTATAGTATTGGATTGATTACTTACAGAAACATTTCCAGATGAAATAAGTGCAATTACTTTTCCAACTTCTACAGTGTCACCTTCTTGGGCTTTTAACTCTGATAATGTACCTGCAATAGGAGATGGTACCTCAGTATCAACTTTATCAGTTGATATTTCTAATAAAATTTCATCTCTTTCTATCGTATCACCTGGTTTCTTTAACCAACGTAAAACTTTTCCTTCCTGTATAGATTCACCCATTTTAGGCATCACAACTTCAGTTAAACTTCCGGAGTTATGTGAAGGATTTATACTTGGAGTAGGTACAGCAATTGGAACAATAGGCTTTTCATCTACTTTTGAAGGTTCTGGAACTGTAGGTTTTTCTATAACTGGAGCTGGAGCCGAATGTACAATAGCGGCTGAAGATTCAGTTTCTAATTGAGCAATCACTTTACCAACTTCTACTGTATCGTTTTCCTGAGCTAAAAGTGCAGTTAGAATACCAGCGGATGGAGATGGAACTTCTGTATCTACTTTGTCGGTCGATATTTCCAAAAGGATTTCGTCGCGCTCAACATTATCGCCTGGTTTTTTTAACCAACGCAAAATTTTGCCTTCCTGAATGGATTCGCCCATTTTAGGCATCACGACGTCAACTTTCATCTAATGTACTCCTTAGAGGGTATTTTTCAAATAGAATCACATTAATAACATGTGTACCAAATTAGCGAAATTCCGTAGATTTACCAATGTGAGAAATGATAATCAGATAAATACTAAAGAAATATTTATTTCTACAAATCAATTCCATGGTATATGACAGACCCTATAATAGATGATAATGATCTTACTGAAGAAAATTCCGAACCTTTACTGATTGGGATTACTGGTGGAATTGGATCTGGAAAAACCTCTGTAGCAAAATTGTTTGAACAAGCTGGATATACAGTGTTAAACGCCGATAATCTTGCAAAAGAGATTATGAAACAGAACATAAATATTCATACTAAATTACGTTCAACTTTTGGCGAAGAATCAATTGTACAAAATGGTGATATTAATTTTTCCTTTATTTCTTCTCTTGTTTTTGCAGAAGGCAATACTCATCTTTTGAAAGAACTAAATGAAATTGTTCATCCACCTTTATTAGAAAGACTATTCAATGATGCTATGAAAGCAGCCGAGCAAGGAGCTGAGATGATTTGTATTGATATGGCACTTTTGTTTGAGGCTGGTTTAGAATTTGGTTTTGATTATATTGTTGGGATTATAGCTGATCAAAAAGTTAGAATTACCAGAGTTCAAGAAAGATCTCATCTGTCAGAACAAGATATTCTAATAAGAATGAAACATCAAATTGATGATCAAGAGCTTATTAATAAAGCAGACTTTATTATTGATAATAATGGTTCTTTTCATGATCTTGAACAGTCTGTCAATTTTCTGCTTTCGTTTATACCTTTTCTTCCAAATAATAAGCATGAAGAATAAGTACATTTATCTATGAGAATAACACGTTCAATCATTCCAAATTTATTTACCTTAGCAAATTTGTTCTCAGGCTTTACTGCTATTATTCATATTTCTGATGGTAATTATGATAAGGCAGCAATCTTTATCTTTATTGCCGGAATATTTGATGCTTTAGATGGAATGATGGCAAGGTTAACGAAATCAACAAGTGAATTAGGGGTAGAGTTAGACTCATTGTGTGATGCTGTTTCATTTGGATTAGCACCTTCTTTCATGTTATACAAAAGTATGATGTATGAATGGAATTCTACAGGAGTTCTTATTGCTTCATTACCTGTTTTGGCTGGTGTTTATAGGTTAGCAAGATTCAATGTTCAGCTGAAAGGATTTGAAGATAAATTGTTTTTTAGTGGTATGCCCATTCCAGCAAGTGCAGTTACTTTAGTTTCTTATATTGTTTTCTTTCTACCATTACATATTATCCCAGATCATTATAGTATCATTAGTACTACTATTATCATAGCAATAGTTTCTTTAGCAATGATAAGTACAATAAAGTATGATAATCTACCAAGACCAAGCATTTCCTTACTAAAATCTCGTCCAATATTTTCATTACTTGTATTCACTGGTTTTATTGGATCTTTACTCAGTAAAGGGGCTTTAATCTTCCCAAGCATGCTATTATATCTTATTGTTGGCGGAATCAGATATATCCATTCTATAGTTTCAGAAAAATCTACAGATAATGAAAGAGATACCCTAGAAGATCCAGATGAAAACCCTTTCGATTAATGTGCATCACCCCTAAGTCGACGGATTATATCTCTTGTTTTTTTTGCATACATAGAATTTGGATATCTTACCAAAATATCAGTAAAAGATATGATAGCCTTTTCTATATTCCCTTGTATAATATTCATCTCACCAATTGTAAACAGTACTTTATCTGTTCTTATACTTTCTGGATACTGTATTAAAAAACTAGAATATTCCTCAATTGCTTTATTAATATTCTTCATCTTAATATAAATATCAGCAATTTTAATCTTACTTAATTCTGATAATTCTCCCTCGGCACTAATTTTATTAAACTCTGATATTGCCTCAAAATACTTCTTGATTCTTTCATAGTACTCAGCTTTTGCAAACATTATTAAGTCTGATACAAATTGTTTATTCTCTTCTATAAACAATAATCTTTCAAGAGCATCATTTGCAATATCAGATTCTGGCTTTCCTGAAATTGGTAGTAACAGTGCAGCAGCTGAATCTATATTCCCTTCAAAATACATCATCTCAGCTAAAATAAATTGAGCTCTATCGGTTTCTTTTGGATTAAGAGATTCTTTTGTAATATTATGCAGAAGTTTGTTTTTTGCTTCAGTACTATTATTTTCTTTGATTAGTAATAATGCAAGTTCATTAGCTGCCAAAACAGATATTGCATTATGAGAATAACCTTGAATAATTTGTTCTAATGTTTTTTTTGCAGAAACATTATCGTCTAATAAATTACATTGTAATTGAGATTTTCTTAAAAGGCATTCGATAGCAAAGCCAGAATTTGGGAAAGATTGTACTATATCATCATATTTACTGATGATATAAAATATGTCATCCTTTGGAATAGAATCAGGAAATGCTTTTTTAAGGATATTGAGTCTTTGCTCTAAAACAGTAGCATATCCAAAAATAGCTTTTGAATAAAATGGTGAGGATTTTCCTAAATCTATTACCAATGAATATGCTTCATTTGCAATATCTAATATTCCATCTTTATTACAGATATCAGCAAAATCAGATATATCTCTTCCTTTAGATCCAAACAATTTTTCAGTTTTCTTAACTAAAGAAAGAGCTTTATCATATTGTTTTGTTTCTCTTAAAAACCACTGGTATAATTTATATAGTGAATATGAGTTTTGTGATTCAGCTTGTTTAGAAAGTTCTTTGTCTATATGTTCAATTGATTCAACTGATGTTAAATATGCTGAAAGTCTACCCTGAACTAAAGCATAATTTTGATTTAGTGAAAATAGTTCTAATACCTCTTTTGTGCCAGATTCATAATCTTTAACTAAAGCATATAATTGCGATAATTCATCAGAATATAATCCTAATTGATACTTGAGAAGTTCTTTACCTTTTTTATAGGTTAGAATGGCATTATTACCTGATTGAGCATCAGTTTGATACTTTCCAATTAAACGAATAGCATTGTCTTTTACTATATCATTTGGAAGTTTTGAGACTAATTGTATTGATTGTTCCCAATATGTATTACTTTTTTCAGTAAAACCCGATTTTTTAGCAATAAATGAACATAAAGAAAAGTGTTCTATTGTTGGAAATCGAATTGTAAAATCTTCTAATATTGGAAGTAATTCTGGAAATCGTTGCAAACTTTGTAATGTTCTAGAAACACCATATAGATAGTCACTATTTGTATTATCCTTGGCATATAATTCCTGGTATAAACGTGCGGCATTTTTTGCATCACCAGATTTCTCATAACTAATAGCTAATGTATATACTTCATCTTTACTTCCTTTTTGCGCTTGAAGTTGACAGGTACAACAAATGAGAAATGCTAAAATACATTGTATCATATTTGATATTAATAATTTAATGTGAAGCCAATCGCTATCTGAATTCTTGATCCAAAATGCTTAAAATACCCCGAAGATTGATCTGGCTTAGATATCTTTTTCATAATTCTGATTTCCGGGTTCAGACGTAGATCTGAACCTAAACTTTTACTCAATGAATCTGGTAAAACAACTAATTGCGGAGTTCTGTAATAATTAGAAACTCTTAACTGATCAAAACTAGCAAATCTTACTGGTGCTTTCCACTCATTTGTTATATCATCTTTTACTTGTATAAAGATATGTATTGAATCGATTTCTAATTGTTTAAATAGTTGTTGATTTGTTATATATGGCGAGTCCTTAAGTGGGTCAAAGCTCATTGAATCAATAGAGTAAGCGATACTATAAATATATGCTTCTTTTATCTTGTCTCTATTCGATTTATAAAAATTACCTATTGTTCCATTATCATCTATAAAATTATATGAAGTTACAGCAGAAAAAGGTGTCTGAAAATTATTGATAACTTCAATAGTATCAATAACATATTGAGCTCTGGGTTCTTGAAAAACTGTTGGTAATGTATCACAAGATATGAGGCTACATACCATAATGACACAAAAAAAGCTATATGTAAGATGTCTTATCATTAGTAGAAATCAGTATCACGAAAAAAGTATACAGAAAAGCCTGAATTTATCATTGTTTGGGATGCTAATGAAATATCTGTGAAAACATCAATAATTCCATATTTAGCTTTTAATCCTAAAATCATTTTATATGAATTATCAGACATAAAATTAAATTGTAAATGTTCATTATTTCTCACTTCCGGATATGGACTATCAATTTGACCATTCACTTTTTTTCTAGCACCATCAAATCCTCCCTGAATATCCTCCCATTGAAATCCAGCATAAATCATAAATGATTTGTTAATTTTCTTACTTGCATGTATTCCAATAGCAATCGACGAAAAATTCGACTGAATTGAATCACCAAATGCCATTGTAATCTCATTAAATGATCCATGCAATGCAATTGCCATTGTTTGATCATGAAGCAAACCTTTGATTAGCTTATCTATTCTTTGATTATAACCAACTCTTAAAAAGGATAGGGAAACATCTCCTTGATTATAATAAGCTGCGCAAAATTTACCTTGAGAATAAATAGGAAGATTGAGAGATAATTGAATGATAGGCAATCCCAATATAGCATCAATATTTTTGCCGTCTAGTGAAGCTAATGATTTTGCTGTTTGGTTTTGTCCAACTACAAATAATGGAGTTGAAGTACCACCATAAATTGTAGGTTGTTGAATTGTAACTGGATTATGTATTCCAGTTCCGGTTAATGTTTGATATTCTGTTGTATTATTTACATAAATATCAGGTATGCTTGATGTGTAGTTTTTAGCACTTTCTGGAATCTGCATCGCAGCTATCGAAATATCAAAACCTAAAGAAAAATCATCTTGGTAATGAGCTTCAGTAAATAAACTTGAAGTTAAACTTTGATGAATAGTTGTAATTAAAGGTTTTAGATATAATGGAGCATTTTTAGAATCGATATGACTAAATTCAGCTGGAATAGTTTTAGGCGTATTTTGTGCATAAGTATGTGAAATCCTACATCCTAATAAAAGTATTAGAAAGATAGAAAGCATACTTACAAATTTCTTACACACAAGTAAACCTTAATGAACAATGCTAAAAGTGAGTATTTCTCGATTTTGATCTGCAAGGACTTCGCATATATATGTACCGTTTTGCAGAGTCTCTGTGTGTAAAGGTATTGCAAAGTGTCCGGGACTAGCTGCTGCATTATAGACGGTTTTAGAGTATTTTCCTACAATATCATAAATATTGACTTCTAGTATTGCTGGATTTTTTAATTCAAAATGAACATGTCCATTTTGTCCATTAGATTGATTGCATGAATAACGAAGCTTATTATTATTTTCACCAGCAAATGAATCTGCAACATAACTAATAGGAGGTTGTAAATAGGGAAGAGGAACAACTCTTTCTCCAAAAATCTCTGTTACTTCTTCTTTGGTAGCCCCAAACCACGTCTGTAATATTTCTGCATATACTCTTCTATAATCTATATTTCTTTGTAAATCAAAGTCTAGATCACCATTTCTATCAAAGTTTTGTAAATCTGGGTCATTGCCAAATACATTAGCTTGAACTCTATTTCCAAATGCAAATTGAACAGATGTTGTTCCATGATCTGTACCATTTGATCCATTCTCATAGGGCCTTCTCCCAAATTCAGAAACTGTTAGTCCAACTACTTTATTAGCAAAGCCTTGAGCTAAAGCATCGGCCATAAATTGGCTTATACCATTTGCTAAAGATGCCATTAAATTAGGATGTAAACCAGAATTATCAGTATTCTGTTGCTGAACATGTGTATCAAAACCACCTAAATAAGCCATATATACTTTGGTTTTTAAACCACCTGAAATTAGCCTAGCTATCGTGGCCATTTGAGCTGGAAAACCTGCAGCATAATTGAGTGAATTTTTACCCATATCAAATGCAGATTTTACAACTGTAGAATATGTATCGCTTTGTTTTGCAATTGCTTGAATAAAATTATATTCTTCTACATATGGAGTATTTCCTTGTATGATATCTCGGCCCGTTGAAGAACCTTGTCCATTCTTAAAAAATTCATCAGGCGAGGATAAAGCAATACCCATATCACCTTTTGGACTTTTAAATAGCATGGATAAAGAACCTCCTAATTGAATACATAAAGGATGTTCAGGCACTTCTACAGGAAAATTAGGTAATTGTGATGAAAAGTATCGTCCTAACCATCCGTCACTCAGTTTAGCATCAGGTTCTGAAGAATTAATACCACTTAACCAAATATCTGTAGATCTAAAATGGGAAAGATTTGGATTTTCATATCCTGATCCCTGAATTACAGCTAATCTTCCTTCTTCAATTAAACCTAAGAAACCATTTTTGTATACATTATTTACTAAAGCTGGATGGAAATACACTTTAGAATTAAATATACGTTTGGCTTGGTCTTTTTTAACAGCAATATTGGGTCTTATAGCATAATAATTAGGATCATCTGCGGGAATAATCGTATTCAACCCATCATTACCACCAAACAATTGAATAATAATAAGAATAGAATCATCATTCATCACATTTGTACCCAACATTTTTGCTGGATTTAGTGCAAAAACTGGAATATTGCCAAATGTAGCTAATGCACCAGCTGCAGCGCCAGCTTTAAGGAGAGTGCGTCGATGTATTGTCATATTATTTCTCTTAATGTTCTTTGTATACTCGTTTAATTTAGCAGAGATGGAAATCAGGAGCTTTTACTATGTCATTTAATAAATCTTTTATTCTTAATGCTACTGTTGCTTTAGAATTAAGCATGGTTGTCCATTCATAAGAAGGTTGATTTTTCAAAAGTACTGAATCAGTTAAATACATTCTATAACTATCAGAAACACCTATAGGAAGTAGGATAGCAATAATATTTTTTACTAATTCTACTGCATCATCATATTGATCAAAACTTTTTACAAAATTGACGCACTCATCATCTGTTAATGCTTTTATGATGTTTTCGATATATACTTTTCTATTTGGATATGTTTTGGTTGTAATCCACTTTTGATGCGCTTCCCATCCAGCAACATTTGGAGGATCGATTAAATCTTGATCCATGCCTTTTAATGCATTTGCCATATCAGCTTGATATTTGTTAAGTGGACGAGAAATACTTAATGCATATTCAGCTGGCGATTTTATCTGAGCACCTTGTATATAATTACTAAAGAAGAATTCACTTCCAAGCATTACTTCAATTAATGGCCTGATTTCGAATTTATTATCTTTAAACACTTTGGCAGCTTTTTGGATAAATTCTTCATCTACAACAGCACGATTGCTATATAAAAAGAATAAATACACTTTTCTTGCTATAAATCTAGAAATAGCATCGGCTCGCACATCAAAAAGAATATCTATAAGACCATTTACTTCTTCAACTTTCACCAAATATTCTGTATTTGCAATATCATCTCTTGAGGGAATTGGCATACCCATAAATTGTTTAGAACCAGTATCATGATCTGGTGGGTGAAAATATGTATTGTAAATACCATTTTTGGCCGGCTCATCATTAAACATTCCAACTTTCCATCCAGTTAATACTCTGGCTGCTTCTTTTACATCGCCTTCTGTATAATGCCCGATGCCACAAGTATATAATTCCATTAATTCTCTTGCATAATTTTCATTTGGTCTTCCTTTAATGTTTAACACATTCCCCAAATACACTAACATCGATGGATCTAAGGTTATATCTTTTACAAAATCTTTAAAATTTCCTAATCTGTTTTTACGAATGAGCGCATTTTGTCTATATAACATTTGAGGTGGTATATATGTATCATCACTTACAAACTCAGTTGTAAAAAAACTACTCCAAAACAGGGTAAGTTTCTCGGCTGCAGGTAATGTTTCTTTATGCATGGCTGTAAGCCACCATGTTTGTAATTGTCCATGAAGATTTCTCCAACCTCCTTCGATAGCATTTCTAGTATAAATATCTGCACCTCTTGGATTCTCTGTAGATGTATTAATCCAGCTGGGAGCAGATGGCTGCATTTCTTCATTACCGAGTATCAGTGAAATTGCTTCAGATGCTGATTTTCCAATCAATTGTTTTACTAAAGCTGGGGTTGGGGCAAAACTTAGGCGTCGAAGTAAATGTGTTGCAGTAAGAGTATCTAAAGGCTTAGTATAAGGATCAATACTAGCATTTAAGGGCTTTTCTACTTTATCACTTTGATTGTCAGGGATGAAAAAGGATAGGAAAGATCTTCTTTTCATAATTTTTCTACCATATAAATAAGAAAAATCGATGGAGAATTATATTTGCACGATCAAACAGAGTAAAAATTCTCATAAACAAATATGACAACATACATATATTTACTTTTTCACTATATGGATGTTCATTTCTATGTTTTTAACACCAGTAAATTAAGAATTACCTTTAGTATTTACAATAACACAGTAATAAATTATATCTAGTGTACATTCACTATACTACACATAAGTTACATAAAAGTAATTTCGATTATACAGTTGTAATAAAAACTGAAGTTAATGTCACGCCTATGTTATAGTTTTGCATGTATAACATACCGCACTTATAATATGAATACTCTCTTTAAAGCACTTGTCAATATAGTACTTGTACTTACAAGCACTATAGCTATTCGCGCTCAGTGGGAACAAGTTCAATTACCATCTCCTTTTGGTAATTCATACTATTTAGATGTGTTTTTCTTACCATCTAATCCTAATTATGGCTGGATTACTGGTTTTGACGGGAAAGTTCTGAGAACTACTGATGCTGGGAAATCATGGAATGGTGCTATAATATTTGATAATCCTTTTCTGGAAAGCGTTCATTTTCCCTCGCAGATGGTAGGTTTTGTTTCTGGGCCAGGCGGTGTGTATAAAAGTACAGATGGTGGAATAACGTGGAAAGATATAACTCCACCATATACTGTATCTCAAATATGGGGATGTTATTTTGTTGATGAAGATAATGGTTTTGTTGTTGGAGGTGGTTGTAGTATGGACAATCAAACCTTTATGAAAACAACAAATGGGGGATTAACGTGGCAAGTTAATTATGGATATGAAAATCAATCTGGTATGAGTGATATTATTCTCTATGAAAAAAATGGTTTAGGATATGCCGTTTCAAGTGGTGTCCTTTGGAAAACCACGAATGGAGGCAACATTTGGACAGTCCTCTCTTATTCTGGGCCTAAATATTGGACAGAAGAATTAACCAATAAAGGTAATAGTTTTTTATTGCCAACAGCTGGAGAAGATTGTTCGGGAGGAAATAAAGCAATTGGATCTTTACGATTTTCTACTGATCGTGGTGGTACTTGGAATACAACAATAGTTAATAAAGCCATGTTTGGAGCTTATCTCATAGATCAAAATCGTGGCTGGGCTTGTGGAGATAAAGGTGAAGTTCTTTTTACAAGTAATAACGGTAAAAACTGGGAAAAAAAGAATTGTGGCATTGGTTCAGCCAATATTGATGATATCTGGTTTATTAATGATACAGTTGGTTGGGCTGTTGGCGAAGGTGTATACCGATATGTTATCCCTACACAATCTTCATTTTTAATTGAGAAACCTAATCCACCTTATTGTTTTGGTTCTTCGATAACTTTGTCCGCTCCAACAGGAACATATTCTCAATTTTCATGGTTCAAGGGCAACAAAAACAATCAGATATCCAATGAAAATAAGATCGTAGTTCAAAGCACCGATTGGTATTATTTACAATCTTATAATTATGCTTCATGTACATGGCATCAAGATTCCTTGTTCCTTGAATATTTACCATCTCAAAACATAACTTTAGAATTAAATGGAGATTCAATTTTATGTAAGAATGAAGTTTTAATGGCTACTGTAAAAGGACCAGTCAAATCATTTATGTGGTCTACAGAGGAATCACAATCATCTATAATGATTACTCAATCTGGAAACTATTCAGTAAGAGTAATCGATACAAATGGATGTGAATATATATTTAATACGCCAACAATAATCCGAAGTGATAATGTATACCCAAAAATTATTGTGAATGGAAAGACATCTCTTTGTAAAAATGAAAAAACACAATTATTGGCTCCATTTGGATTTTCTGTCTATCAATGGAATGATGGAGATACTAGTTTGCAGAAACTCATTGATAAACAAGGTGAGTACTGGTTAAAGGTGATTGACCAAAATGGATGTGAATTTAATACAGATACAGTATCAATTGCCGTTCTTTCAATAGAAAATAATATAGAATCATTTTTTTCTCAAACACTTTCATTTGATACTTTAGATCTTGGAAAGGATTCTTGCATACAGTTAACGATTAGAAATAAAAACACGAATCAAGATATCATTATACCATCTCCATATTTATTACATAATATTGTTTTTTCTATTCCTCCAGCACAATTTCCTATTCAGATAAAACCAGGGGATGCATATTCATTTACTATTTGTTTTTCCCCTTATAAAACAGGTCTGTGGAACGATACTTTGATCATATCTGATACATGTTCACCATTAATATTACCTTTAAGTGGTTATGTAAATCAACATAATGATTCATTAATATCTAATTGTACTGTTCCTATTACTATTGGTTCGATAGAATTACCACCAGATTACGCTAAAGGTTTTACAATTGCTCCTCATCCAGTAACAGAATCATTATATCTGTATCTAAAACAATCATTGGATATACACAATCTTTCACTAGTAAGCCCAATTGGTGATATATATCCATTAGATCTTATGAAAGGCAATCTGTATATATATTCACAATTACCAAGCTATATTCCCAACGGATATTATATGTTAAAAGTAAATAATGAAATGTATTATCCATCATTTCTTATCATACAACGCTAATGAAGAACAGTAGTCGATTTTTTACATTGTCAAATATTATTAGTGTATTCCGTTTGCTATTAGCAGTTCCTGTATGCTATGGAATTCTGGATCATTGGTCAGATTCACTATTATTGATATTGGCATTATTAGCATATACAAGCGATATTTTAGATGGGTATTTAGCTAGAATGTATAATGATATTTCAGAATGGGGAAAAATATTAGATCCATTAGCAGATAAAATACTTGTTGGTTCTGCTTCTATTTCACTAATGATAGTAGGTAAACTATCGATATGGTATATTGCATTGGTTTTAGGAAGAGATATAGCAATTTTAATTGCTGGCTTACTTTCTAGTAGAAAACTAGGTTATGTTTTACCATCTACTTATCTAGGCAAAGGTGCAGTTATAACAGTTGCGATTACATTAATCTGTTCGCTTGTTGATTCTTTGCATATGTATATTCAAGCCAGTTATATACTATCTTCCATTATGCTAATAATTTCCTTTTTCCATTATGGAATAAGATTGAAATCATTTCTTTCACCAACAAATAATGCTTAAACATGGGTTTATTTGATAGATTTAAACAAAAAGTAACATCAATAGTAGAACAATCTGGTCTTAATAAATTAACCGAAGGTTTAAAAAAAACTCGGAATGAATTTGTTAATAGATTAAGATTAGTGCTTGGTTCGGGTAGAAAAATTGATGCACAATTATTGTCTGAAATTGAAGAAATTTTGATTACATCTGATATAGGTGTTCAAACAACACTTCATATTATGGATAGTGTAAAAGATAAAATCAAAAAGGAAGGATATGAAGATTCTTCTGAGATATATAATCTGATCAAGCAAGAAATTCTATCTATATTAAGTTCTTCATCAACTATCAAACATGATGATTATTATAGTTTGATACATAATTCTAAACCACATATTATAATGATGGTTGGAGTAAATGGAGTAGGAAAAACCACTACAATAGGAAAATTAGCTTATAATTTTAAGCAACAACAAAAAAAAGTATTGATAGGTGCTGCAGACACATTTAGGGCTGCTGCTAATGAACAATTAGAAGTATGGGCTCAGCGAGCAGATGTAGAAATCATACAGCAAAAACATGGAGCAGATCCGGCTGCAGTAGCCTTTGATACTGTTAAAGCAGGTTTATCTAGGAATGTGGATGTTATTATTATCGATACTGCAGGTAGATTACATAATAAAACTGGTCTTATGCATGAACTTGAGAAAATTTCTAGGGTCATTCAAAAACTAATTCCAGATGCTCCACATGAAGTCTTACTTGCATTAGATGCCACCACCGGACAAAATGGTCTATTGCAAGCAAAAGAATTTGCTAAAGTTTCAACTATAACTGGAATTGTACTTACCAAATTAGATGGTACGGCAAAAGGTGGAATTATTATTCCAATATCTCATGAATTACACTTACCAGTAAGATTTATAGGAATCGGTGAAAAAATAAATGACTTGCAATTTTTTAATGCCGAAGAATATACAGATGCCTTGTTTACTAATGAAGAACATTCAATAACTGACAATTAAATATTTCAGAACATTGAAATGGAAAACAAATAATATTGCTCAGTACTATTAAAGTATCTATATTTTTTTACATATATGATTTGCTAAAATACCATCAAATGTGAATATTTGTTCCCGCCGGAAACATACCTCATATCATTTTCAAGATAAATCTGATGCCACGTAGACAAGATATACATTCAATACTAGTAATTGGTAGTGGTCCGATTGTAATTGGACAAGCTTGCGAATTTGATTATAGTGGTACACAAGCATGTAAAGTATTGAAAGAAGAAGGATTTAGAGTTTCTTTAGTGAATTCAAATCCTGCAACAATAATGACAGATCCAATAATTGCTGATGCCACCTATATAGAGCCTATCACATCAGAATACATAGAAAAAATCATTCAAAAAGAACGTCCAGATGCCATACTACCTACTATGGGTGGCCAAACAGCGCTAAATGCAGCCATGGACCTATATGAAAAAGGTATACTAGAAAAATATAATGTTACATTAATTGGTTCTAGTGTGTCTGCAATTAAAAAAGCAGAAGACAGGGAATTATTTTTAGAGGCAATGAAAAAGTGTGATTTAGACATGCCTCGTGGGGGATTTGTAAATTCATTGGAAGAAGGTTTAGATATCATTCAAAACATTGGATTTCCAGCTATCATTAGACCATCTTATACATTAGGTGGTTCTGGTGGTGGAATTGCATATTCTATGGATGAGTTTAAACATTTACTCGAAATTGGTATCATGGCAAGTCCGATTCATAGAGTTCTTGTAGAGGAATCTATATTAGGTTGGAAAGAATATGAACTTGAAGTGATGAGGGATACGAAAGATAATTGTGTTATTGTATGTTCAATCGAAAATGTTGACCCAATGGGAGTTCACACTGGTGATTCTATTACAGTAGCACCAGCACAAACATTAACTGATAGGGAATATCAGCAAATGCGTGATGCAGCAATAAAGATTATGAGAGAAATCGGTGTAGAAACAGGTGGATCTAATGTTCAATTTGCAGTTAATCCTAAAAATGGTAGAATTATCGTTATCGAAATGAATCCCAGGGTTTCTAGAAGTTCTGCTTTAGCTTCTAAAGCTACGGGATTTCCTATTGCTAAGATAGCAGCTAAATTAGCAGTTGGTTATACTTTAGATGAAATTATTAATGATATCACAGAAAAAACTCCCGCATGTTTTGAACCTTCTATAGACTATGTAGTTACAAAAGTCCCTCGTTGGGATTTTGAAAAGTTTAGAGATGTAGAAGACATACTTGGTATTCAGATGAAATCTGTAGGCGAGGCAATGTCTTTTGGTAGAACATTTAAAGAGTCTTTTCAAAAAGCATTAAGATCCACAGAAAAAGGACGCTTTGGTTTTGGATTCGATTCTGATATATACCTTTCAACAAGTATATCTGAAGATCAACTAATCGACCTGAAAAATAAATTAAAAATTCATACATCAGTTTCTATATATGATGTTTGTGATGCATTAAGATTTGGAATATCAATTCCAGAGATTCATACTTTGTCTGGATATGATTCATGGTTTTTATCTCAATGTAAAGAGATAGTTGATGCTGCAAATTCTCTTATTAAAAACAATATCGCATTAGACGATATAGATGTTTATCATTTACGATATTTAAAAGAAATTGGTTTTTCTGATATTCAGATTGCTGTATTAACAAAGACTGATGAATATGCAGTAAGACAGTACAGAAAAAATTTAGGAATCATACCAGTATTCAAAACAGTAGATACCTGTGCAGCCGAATTTGAATCTGATACACCATATCATTACTCAACATATGAATCTGAAAATGAAGCAATAAGAACTGATAATAAAAAAGTAGTAATTCTTGGTAGTGGTCCAAATAGAATAGGTCAAGGAATTGAGTTTGACTATTGTTGTGTTCAAGGGGTTTTTGCTGCCAGAAATGCTAATTATGAAACAATAATGATTAATTGTAATCCAGAAACTGTTTCAACTGATTATGATACTACTACTAAATTGTATTTTGAACCATTAACATTTGAAGATGTTCTGAATGTCTTGGAATTTGAACAGCCTGATGGAGTAGTTGTAACTTTTGGTGGGCAAACACCATTAAAACTATCTAAAAAGCTATATGAATATGGAGTTCCAATCATTGGTACATCCCATGAAGGAATTGATCTAGCAGAAGATAGGAAACGTTTTGGAGCTTTACTTCAAGAATTAGCTATACCTTGTCCAGAATGGGGCACAGTTCAAAATGCAGATGAAGCAGCATCTATAGCTTTACAAATAGGTTATCCTGTATTAGTAAGGCCTAGTTATGTATTGGGTGGACGTGCAATGCAGATTTGCTACAGAGAAGAATCGTTAAGGCATTATGTTCAAAAGGCAATAGAGACATTTCCTAACAATCAAATTTTAATTGATAGATTTTTAGAGAATGCATATGAATTTGATGTTGATGCGGTATCAGATGGTGAAGAAGTAGTAATTGGTGGTATGATGCAACATATCGAAGAAGCAGGAGTTCATAGTGGTGATTCTAGCTGTGTATTGCCTCCTTATTCAATTACGAATGAACAATTTGACATTATGGTATTGTACACTAAAAAATTAGCAAAAGCATTACATGTTATAGGATTATTGAATATTCAATTTGCAATACAAAATGGTAAAATTTATGTTTTAGAAGTTAATCCTAGAGCTTCCAGAACAGTACCTTTTGTAGCAAAATCAACAAATGTCAATCTATCTCAAATCGCAATGAGAATTATGCTTGGTGAGAAAATTAAAGATATTGGAGTTAGAGATTTCTCGCTATCAGCAAAACGTGTTGCAATTAAGGAATCTGTGTTTCCATTTATAAAATTCCCAAAAGCATCTGTGTTTTTAGGACCTGAAATGCGTTCTACTGGTGAAGTTATGGGAATTGATAGTACATTTGGAAAAGCAATCATTAAATCTAGAATATCATCTGGAAATACATTGCCATTACAAGGGACCGTTTTTATTTCTTTGAGTGATCTTGAAAAAACAATACGTGCAGCCGAAATTGCAAGAGGTTATACAGAATTAGGATTTTCCTTGATTGCAACATCTGGCACAGCAGATTTCTTATTACAGCATGGTATAATTGCGGAGAAAGTATTAAAACACTATGAGGGAAGGCCAAGCATTATTGATGCTATGTCAGATGGTAAAGTTCATTTAGTAATTAATACACCAATTGGCGAAAATGCTAGATATGATGAACATATCATGGGTCAAACTGCATTAAAACATAAAATCCCATTATTTACAACTTTGGCTGCTGCTTATGCTTCTTTGAGTGGAATCCAAGAATCAATTACAAATGAACCCGACGTAAAGTCATTGCAAGAATATTTTAAAAAGTCACTAATTTCGGTTGCTTGATATGGCAAAGGAAATAGGGAAAATATGGACAGTATTAGAAATTATACATTGGGGTAAAGAATATTTTGAAAACAAAGGAATTGATAGTCCTAGATTAACAATTGAGCTTCTGCTATGCCATATTTTACATATATCGAGAGTTCAGTTATATGTAATGTATGATCGCCCATTAACAGAACCTGAATTAGCCATACTTAGAGAATATTGTGGCAGAAGGGCAAAAAGAGAACCTTTGCAATATATTTTAGGAATATCTCACTTTTATGGACTAGAATTCCGTGTAAATAATAATGTATTAATTCCTAGGCCAGAAACTGAAATTCTAGTTGATACCGTATTACAATTTATACAGCAACATAATCAGAAACAGAAAATCATAGATATTGGCACAGGCTCTGGTTGTATTCCAATTACAATAGCTTCAAAAGCAAATCCTGAAAAAATAGAGTCGATTTCAGGAATTGATATTTCTGCTGAAGCAATATCGATTGCTAAACTCAATGCAGAAAATAACGCTGTTACCATTAATCTGTTTCAAGCAGATATCTTTAAAGATTCAATAGATAAAAGTACTATACTGATTTCAAATCCGCCATATATGGCTTCTGAAGAGATGATAGATAAGCAACCTGAATTATCATTCGAACCTTACATTGCATTAACAGACAATGAAAATGGTTTAAAATTTTATACTTATTTTGCTAAAAATATTCATTCTTTGCTTTGTGAAGGCGGAGCTTATTTTTTTGAAATTCATGCAGATCATGCAGATAGTATAAAGAATATGTTTCAAGAATTATCTTCAGAATTGCATGTTTTAAAAGATTTATCTGGATTAGACCGAGTTATTTGGGGAAGAATATATTGAATATTGGAATTTTAAAGAAAATCCACTTAGTTACCTACATTAAATTCATATAATACATGATAATGTGGACAAAAAATAAGATTTAGAAAGTAGAAATTTTTGTAGATTTGGACGTTCTCTTCGAACTAAAATCTTTTGAGAGTACAAATTAAGTATAAAGAATGAACACATATATTCTTTATCATGTTATAAAGCAATCAACCTATTATTAATATTCATATGTGGAAGTAGTATGGATCAGTTTTCATACGTCGTTATTGGCGTCGGTGTTCTTTTGTTTGCAGCAGCAGGAATCAGCTATGCAATGTTCCGTTCTTTTAATTCCTTTATAGTTTTTCTGTGGTTAGCAATTGCAGATTTAATTTGGGGATTATTTATGGGAGCCCCTGGAAATTTTAAGGATGCATTTGGTCGTCATGAACCATTAAACACTTTGGGTACTATCCATACTGGTGGACCACTTGTTGCAGCTCTTTTGGGTATGCTTTTCATAGCAATTACATTTATTGTAGAGCGTTATTTGCTTATCAATAAAGCCAAAGGCAATGGAGATTTAAGAGAATTTGTAAAAACAGTATCTACAAATTTAGAATCTGGTAATGTACACAATGCAATTGAAGCATGCGCAAAACAACAAGGATCATTGTCTAATATTGTTCGTTCTGCATTAGAGCGTTATGTACAATTAGAAAATGATTCTGAATATGATGCTGAAAAGAAATTATCAGAAGTTCAAAGAGCGATTGATGAAGCTACAAACCTAGAAACACCACTTTTGGAGAAGAATCTTGTTATTCTTTCTACAGTAGCTTCTATTTCTACTATGGTTGGACTATTAGGAACAACATTAGGAATGATACGTTCATTTGCAGCTCTTGGAGCAAGCGGTGGAGCGGTATCAGCACAAGCTTTATCTATTGGTATTTCAGAAGCCTTATATAATACAGCTTTCGGATTAGCTGCAGCCATTGTATCGATTTTATCATTTAATTTCTTTACAACCAAGGTTGACAATTTTGTGTATATGATTGATGAAGCAATTTTATCAGTTATGGAAATTTTAACAATTAAAGTTAAGAAATAGAAGCGGCATGAATCATTATCCCGCAATTCTCAGTCAATTGGAGAGTGAATAATGCCAAAGGTGAAAATGAAACGGACGGGTTTTGTTATAGACATGACCCCTCTAGTAGATATTACTTTTCTTCTTTTAACATTTTTCATGTTCACGGCAAAGTTTAAATCTGATGCCGATAATGAACAAAAATTTCAGATAAAAAGACCAAAATCTGCTGCTGATACATCTAAACTTCCTGAAAAGGATGTTGCAGTTATCAAAATAGCTTTAGATTCTACAAAAGCAGCTGATACAGCATATTATTATTCTGTATCAAACCCTGAATTATGGAATTTGGTAAAAGAAGATCCTAGCCTTTCTGAGTGGTTAACACCAGCAAGGAAAGAAGTATCAAAATCACAGATTAAAACTATCAAAGTAGATGAATTAGAAGCATTAGTTAAGGCAACAAGAACACAGTCGAAGGCCTTTAATGCTATGAAGAAATCTAAAGCTGAACAAGCTAGTTTGAAGTTTGCTGTTGATGCAGATCGTAGAGTTCGTTTTAAATGGATAGCTGATGTTATGGAAGTGATGAGAAGAAGTCGCCAAACACAGTTTAATTTTGTAACAGACAAAGAGCAATAGGAGAACGCTATGGCCGGTGGTGGAGAACTAGGCGGCGGCGGAAGGCCGAAGCGCGGAAAACATAGCAAACGCAAAGCAAAAAAACGCGTTGGTTTCCGAATTGATATGACTCCTCTAGTAGACATTACTTTTCTTTTGCTTACATTCTTTATGTTCGTAACGACGCTAACGACGCCTCAGATTATGGACATGGCAGTTCCTCCTGAAACTGAAGATGTAGAAGTTGCAGAATCAAAATTGTTTACTATTCGAGTTCGTGGCGATGGTAAAATCTTTTATAATCAAGCAAAAGATGCACCTCAGCCAATAGTTTTAAAAGATTTAAGAAATCAATCTATTAAATCTAATCTTGATTTAAAAAACGAGTTGATTACCGTACTTAAAATCGATGATAATGTCAATTATGAGACCGTAGTTAATATTTTAGATGAATTGAATCTTGCAGAAATTAAAATAACTCAAGCATTACAAGCAGAAAAATTAAATCGTGAACGAAAGTTTACTATAGCTCCTTTAACTGATAAAGATAAAGAGGAGATTATAGGCTTATGATGTTAGCAGCTCCAGAGACACTTGTAATTTCTTCAAAAGAATATGGTGCTTTTGAATTAAAAAAGATTATTAAGGTATTTACATTACGTGGATTTTATTATGTAATGGCTTTTTTAGTTCTTTGTATCATAGCAGTTTTTGCATTTTCTTTAAGAGAAAAAAAGGTATATAAAACACCTTATAGAAGCATGGCTCGTTTAGATATGATAGATACACCTGTCAATCAAGATGCGCCTCCGCCACCACCACCACCTGAGATTATTGTAACGGGCACTCTAGCACAAGCTGGAAATCCTGTACCAGTACCAGATGCTATGGTAGCTCCTGATCAAATATTTGCATCTGTAGATGAAATATCAACTTCATCTTCACAAATAGGAGATCAACAACAAATAAATATCGATGATTTACCAACAGATGCTGGTTTATCCGTCCAAAAAGAAGAAGAACCTAGTCCAGACGAGTTTATTGTCACAGATCAGGATTATAATGAAGTTGTTTCTAGGGTATTACCTGATTTACAAAGAAGAGTTGAATATCCAGAAATGGCCCGTAGAGCTGGTGTTGAAGGACGAGTTAGTATTAAGGTACTTATAGGCAAAGACGGAAGGCCTAAACCAGGAAGAACAATTGTTGAAGAAACTGCATCAGAATTACTAAATCCAGCAGCTGTAAAAGCTATTATGGCGCAGGTATTTCCACCTGCAACCCAAAATGGTCAACCTGTTGAAGTATGGGTAGTAATTCCTATTGTGTTTCGCTTACGTTGATTATTTAACTATATTTTAGGCGCTGTTTACTTTAATTCTCTTGTGAGAGTATGGTTAACAGCGCTTTTTTGTACTTATGAATACTACTTTATTCTATTATCTAAATATTTCTATACGAATTATTACAATTCTTATGGGGATTTTTATAGTTTCAAATTGGCTTAATTTACCACCTGAATCTAATGATTCAGTTCAATGGATTGGTTGGGTTATGATTGCTGTGGGTTCTGTCCGTTTAATAATGTATTTGCTAAAATGGAAAGATTTTATAAAAAAACCACAAGATTCAGATATTGAAAAACATGATGAAAACATATCTTAGGTTTATACTTCAGATAGTTCTATCTATAATGCTAATCAGTTGTGAATCAAATGATAAGCAATCAGATTCAACAATTGAATCTCCACTAAGGGGTTCAGATACTGTTTATTGTGATGAATCAATCTTCACATGTATTAATAATGCAATGCCAATATATCAAAAGGCATTTCCTGATGCCCATATTACCTTGTTTTCAAAGAATGCAAGGTCATCAATGGCTGAATTGTTTTCGGAAAAGACAAAGAGTATTATTGTTGCAAGAAATTATCTATCTGATGAAGATTCGCTATTAAAACAGTCTGGTTATTCTTTCCAGAAAATACATATTGCTAATGATGGACTTGTTTTTTTTGTATCAAAAGAGTTTCCAATCGATACTCTAAATATTAATCAGTTAACAGAGTATATTTCTGGGAAAAACAGATTGTCGTTTTATTTCCCAAAATTAAATTCTGAACCATTGTTACTTATACCTGGGGCACAATCTTCGGAATATGCAAATTCAATATCTTTTTTTCCTCAATTATCTAAAACAGCAAAAGATATTGCAAAATTTAATAATTCGAAAGATTCTATAGTTTTTGAAGTTCTCAAAGGCAAATCAATTGGATTAGGATACTTATCGTACATTCAAAAGAATCCATTGTTAAAATCATTAAGAATAGGATATTTAGATTCATTAGGAAATCGTATTCCACCACAGATTGTACATCAAGGATTTATCATTCAAAAGAAATATCCTTTTGAAATACCTATTATTGCATATCTTAGAGAAAAAAGACAAAATTTGCCTTGGGGCTTTGCAACATTTATGGAAAAAGACCCAAATATTCAAAAAGTACTTTTAGATTGCGGATTAATTCCTGTTTTTGCAAAGTATAATTTGATTCAAGAGGACTAATATGAATTCTAGACATTTTTCATGTGCTCTACAGTTACAAGTACTCATAGTTGCTTTTGTACTAATGTTAACGACGCCTATTTTTGCTTCTATAGATGCAGTTAAAAAAGCCTTTAATAATAAAGACTTTACAAAAGCTTATTCATTAATTCAAATTAATCTTAAAGATCAAACAAAAGATGCTGATATTTTATTATTAGCTGGTGATATATATATTGAAGTTAATAAGCTTGATTCTGCATTAATCTTGTATAAAAATGCAAGCAAATTACAAGAAGCAAACTATGGCATAGATAGAAAAATAGGCCAACTTTTTATAAGAAAGAAAGACTTTAAATCTGCATTAACATTCTTATTAAAAGCTGTAAAAGCAAATGAAAAAGATCCCTGGAATCATTTAGCATATGCTGATGGTTTATTAGCTTCTGGAAAATCTGCAGAGGCTGAAAAAAGTTATTTTGAAGCTAAGAAATTAAATAATAGATTATGGCAAGCATCTGCATCTTTAGCAGGTATTGCCATGCAAAAGAATAATGTAGAAGCTGCTAAAATGCATTATGAAGATGCATTAAAGATAGATCCCTCAAATATTGATATCAGAAAAAAGCATGTCCTTTTAGTTAAAGATGATAAAGAACCAGATCCCACCGTTGATGAAACTATAGCTGTTAATAAACAACCCTTTGTTGATGGTGCCCTTATTCAAAGTAATCTGGTTTATCCAGAATTAGCAAAAAAAGCTGGAATAGAAGGTAAGGTAACTTTAAGAGTTTTAATTAGAAAAAATGGAAAAGCTAAAAAGTTTATTGTTGAAACAACTGATTCAGAATTATTCAATAAATCAGCAGGGGATGCGGTTATGAAATCTCAATTTCTTCCCGCATTACAAAATGGGAAACCAATAGCATGCTGGTTATCAGTTCCAATATCATTTAAAATAAAATAAATTACTTATTATCAAGGTATATGTTCATGAGATTGATTATTGCATTAATTGTATTCTCTTCTGCTTCCTTACTTGTTAAAGCACAAACTACTGTGGAACGCTTTAAGAAAGCAATTATAGAAAAGGAATATGTTGAAGCACTTTCATTGACCTCTCAAGTAATTAGTGAAAATCCAAATTCTTTAGAATTGTTAGAGCTAGCTGCAGATGTATATGCAGAAATGGAATATCATGCAGAAGCTGTTAAAGTATTACAATCCGCTTTAGAAATAGAATCAAATAATGTGAAGTATATTAGGAAGCATGCTTTAGCTTTAGCAAATACTTCAAAATATACTGAAGCTGTAAATAATATGAATAAGCTATTAAAGAAAAAGGGTATGGATAAAGATCCAGATAATTTGATAGCTTTAGCAAATATTTATCTAAAAGCAGATTCTCTTGCACAAGCCGAATATACTCTGTTAAAGGCAAGAGAAACTGATGATAAAAGAGCTGAAATATTTACTGGTTTAGGTGATTTATATTATGCTAAAAAAGTATATGAATTAGCTAAAGATAATTATGAATCTGCAATCTCATTAAACAAAGAATTGTTAGAGCCAAGAATTAAATTAGCCAGCTCATATTATCGTTTAGGTAATATGGAAATGGATCAAACATTATCACAAGAATATTTTAGACGTTCTTTAAATGAATGGAATTATATTACTAAGGTAGATCCCAAAAACGCAACAGCTTTTTATGAACAAGGTAAAATATTTTTTCTTGCTTCTAAATTTCTTGAGGCAGGTTCTTCTTTCAATAGATATGCTTTGTTGAGACCAGAGGGATGGCTTGGGCGCTGGTATTGTGCACAAGCATGGTATAAGTCTAAAAGATATGATTCAGCAGTTGTACATCTTGAAGCTGTAAGAAATAAGATTGATACAATTACTGTTCAAGCAAATGAAATGTTAGCTCATTCCTATTTTGAAACAAAAAAATATAAAGAATCTAGTGAATTATATGGAACTTTAACAAAGATAGATCAAGCTAATTATGAGCGTTATGGTTATGCAGCTTTTTTTGCTAAAGATACAATTACAGCAGTCAAGGCATTTTATTCGGCGATTGAAGGCCCTGATAAAAAATGTAATACTATGTTCCGATTTGCCAACCTATTGATGAGTATGAAGAAGTATGATGAAGCGATAAATATTTTCAATAAGCGTATACAAATGTGTGATGATAGCAATAGCGTTAAATCTCAATACTATATCGGAAATTGTTTGTATTCATCTGCAAGACATGATTCTGCAATTATCGTTTTTAAAGAATATCTAACCAAAGATCTCAATAGCATACCAGCTAGAATATCTATGTATAATTCTTTTAATGCTATGAAAAAAGGTGATGCGGGTAAGCAATATCTTACAGAAGCATATCAAATATATTCTAAATCAATACTTGAAAATCCCAATAATGCTATAACAAAAAAAGAAGGAGAATCTGTTTTGGATGCTTTGTGCAGAATAAATTTGGAATCCAAAGAATTCGCTTCTGTTATTAAATATGCCAAAGAATGGTCAGACATAAATAAAAATAGTGCTACTCCTTATGTCTATTTAGGTTTTGCTTATCAAAGTCAAAATGATAGCCAAAATGCTTGTAAAAACTATAATGAAGCATTAAAATTAGATCCTTCTAATGTTGCTGCTAGCAAGAACAAGAAAGCATTATTATGTAAATAATATGAGTCTCATCCTACACTTTGATGCTATTTCTAGTACAAACACGATAGCAAAAGCCTTAAAAAAATATTCTGACTCTGTTATTATATCTACAAATGCACAAAAATCAGGATTTGGAAGAAATGGTAAATCATGGTTAGGAGATTCAAACAAAAATATTTATGTAAGTATTGCTCTTTCTTCAACATTACTTAAAAACCATACATCGCCTTTTTATTACCAAGCCTGTTCAGTATTAGCTGTTCAGGCTTCTTTGCTTTCATTTGTTTCACAAGATAAAATCAGAATAAAATATCCTAATGATATCTATGTCCAAAAAAATATGTCTTGGAAAAAAGTATCAGGCATCCTTATTCAATCAGAATATATAGGTTCACATCTTGACAGTGTTATTATTGGCATTGGAGTAAATGTATTTCAACAAATATTTGACGAAGTAATTAAAGATAAAGCAATATCATTGTCCCAAATTTTAGATGATGATTATAACATAGATATACAATCATTACAATCTTCTATTCTATATAATCTTTTTGCATATCTAGAATATGATGAACAATATATATATACTTTGTGGTGTGACTCATTACATATTATAGGAAAAAAAATCACAATAGTTAACACAGGAGATTCTGCGATTGTTGATAGTATAGCCAATAATGGCATGTTACATGTAATTCAAGACCATAAGAAAATATATATAGATAATGGTGATTCTATCTATTATGATTTAAATTGATACATAATCAAACATATAAAACACACCAAGTAAGTCGTGATTAACCGTTAGTATTTCTCTGCGATATAAGTATATATAGCAATTAGATTTAAGCTATACCTGAGAATATCTTTCCACCTTAAAATACTCCATACATAGTATATTCAAACATAATACTTGATATTAGAATAGTTTCTGTAAATATCCGACTAAATAAGTCTTATATTTGTATAATTCTATGAACCTTTATACAAAAGGTGATGTTATATGTTACGATTAACAAAAAAGACTGAATATGCTTTATTAGCATTGCAGCATATTGCTTTAAGTAATGGAACTTTAGTGTCTGCAAAAGAGATTTCTGATTCACATGGAATATCATTTGAATTACTTGCTAAAGTATTAGGTCTATTATCTAAGTCTAAGATAATTAGGTCTGTTCAAGGAGTACAAGGCGGATATATTTTACAGGAAAAGCCAGAATCTATTACACTTGATAAAGTTATTAGATCTATAGAAGGAAATTCAACAAATATTGTTGAATGTTCTCATAATCACCATGATAATATTGAAAGTACATGTGCTTGCCAAACTGTTAATCATTGTACCATAAGACATCCAATGTTGATTATTCAGCAAAAAATGGATGAATTATTTACTTCTATCACAATTAAAGATTTTTTATTGAATACATCTCAAATTCAGTCATATGAAGTTGAGTTACTGTTTTAAGATTCTTCATGGAGAACAATATATATGGATAATGGAATGCAGGTAGTTGATGATATAGTTACTGGAGAATATAAATATGGTTTTATTTCTGATATAGATCAAGAGATTGCACCAATAGGACTAAATGAAGAAATTGTTAGAATGATTTCTGCAAAAAAAAACGAACCATTATGGATGTTAGAATGGAGATTAAAAGCATATGCTCATTGGCTAACACTAAAAGAACCAAAATGGTCTAATGTAACTTATCCTACTATAGATTTTAATGATATAAGTTATTATGCAGAGCCAAAGCAAAAAGAAGCGCCGAAATCATTAGATGAAATAGACCCAGAACTAAGAAAGACTTTCGAAAAACTAGGAATATCATTAGTTGAACAAGAGAGATTAAGTGGAATTGCAGTTGATGCAGTGTTAGATAGTGTATCTGTAGCTACAACTTTTAGAGAAAAACTATTATCTATAGGTGTTATCTTTTGTTCCATGAGTGATGCAATTCAAGAATATCCTGAATTGGTACGTAAACATTTAGGATCAGTAGTTCCAATTGGAGATAACTATTATACAGCTTTAAATTCAGCTGTATTTAGTGATGGATCTTTTTGTTATATACCAAAAGGAATACGTTGTCCAATGGAATTATCAACGTATTTCAGAATTAATGCTAAGAATACCGGGCAATTTGAAAGAACACTCATAGTAGCAGAAGAAGGAAGTTATGTGAGCTATTTAGAAGGTTGTACGGCACCTATGAGAGATGAAAATCAATTACATGCTGCTGTAGTTGAAATAGTTGCTATGGAAAAAGCAGAAGTAAAATATTCTACTGTCCAAAATTGGTATCCTGGTGATAAAGATGGTAAAGGTGGCATTTATAATTTTGTTACAAAAAGAGGATTATGTGCTGGATATAAGTCAAAAATATCTTGGACACAAGTAGAGACTGGTTCAGCTATAACATGGAAATATCCATCTGTGATTTTGAAAGGCGATGATTCAATCGGTGAATTTTATTCTGTAGCTGTAACAAACAATCATCAACAAGCAGACACAGGTACAAAGATGATTCATTTGGGCAAAAACACGAGAAGTAGAATTGTTTCTAAAGGAATTTCTGCAGGTCTATCTCAAAATAGTTATAGAGGATTAGTTCAAGTTCATAAAAAAGCTCAGAATGCAAGGAATTATTCTCAATGCGATTCTTTATTAATTGGTGATACTTGTGGAGCACATACATTCCCATATCTAGAAATACATAATTCATCTTCTGTTGTAGAACATGAAGCTACTACATCCAAGATTGGAGAAGATATATTGTTTTACTGTAATCAAAGAGGAATATCTACAGAAGAAGCTGTTGGCTTAATTGTAAATGGATATTGCAAAGAAGTGATGAATCAATTACCAATGGAATTTGCCGTGGAAGCACAAAGACTTCTTGCGGTAAGTTTAGAGGGTAGTGTCGGATAAAATAGATTATTAATTTTTTATTAAATAGAATATTATGTTGAAAATAAACAACTTACACGCATCAATTAATGATTCTGAAATTCTTAAAGGAATTAATTTACAGGTGAATCCAGGCGAAATACATGCTATAATGGGTCCAAATGGATCTGGCAAATCAACATTAGCATCTGTTTTGGCTGGAAAAGAAGATTATGAGATTACTCAAGGTTCTATTGAATTTTTTGGAAAAGATCTTATAGATATGAAGCCAGAACACAGAGCAGCTGAAGGCTTATTCCTTGCATTTCAATATCCAGTTGAAATACCTGGCGTATCAACAGCAAATTTTCTCAAAACTGCATTGAATGAAATTAGAAAGTATAGAGGCGAAGAAACTCT
>Ga0209358_10000185_pt1 | contig 58212 bp, 49 predicted proteins | sample LauGreFa1BDMLBSN_2_FD_187574 | JGI IMG/M metagenome (GOLD analysis project Ga0209358, IMG submission 187574) | Freshwater lake microbial communities from Lake Michigan, USA - Fa13.BD.MLB.SN (SPAdes) (version 2) | ecosystem: Environmental > Aquatic > Freshwater > Lake | place: Lake Michigan, USA... | reverse complement strand
TACTACTAAAACAATTGATAATGTTATCACTAATGAACAGATTGAAGAAATTGATTTTGATTTAGATGCCATAGAAAAAGGGGGTTATAGCCATTTCATGTTAAAAGAAATCTATGAACAACCTTCTACTTTTCGTGATGCTTTACGAGGCAGATTATTAACAGATGAAGGAAATGTAAAATTAGGTGGATTAAATTCTGTTACTAAAGAATTAAGACTAGCCAAGCGCATCATTATCTTAGCATGCGGCACTTCGTGGCATTCGGGTCTTGTTGGCGAATATATGATTGAACGATTGGCCCAAATACCCGTTGAAGTTGAATATGCTTCTGAGTTTCGATACAGAACACCAATCATTTATCCAGATGATATCATTATTGCTATTTCACAAAGCGGAGAAACTGCAGATACATTAGCAGCTATAAAAGAAGCTCGTTTAAAAGGGGCAACTGTCCTGGGAATAGTGAATGTTGTGGGAAGTTCGATCGCGCGTGAGACACATGCCGGCGTATATTCTCATGCTGGGCCAGAAATTGGAGTTGCTTCTACTAAAGCATTTACTTCTCAATTAGCAGTTTTATCATTATTGGCCTTACATCTAGGAAGAATGAATAAAGTATCCTCGATTGAAGGTAAAAGAATTGCCGAAGCCTTGGATGCTATCCCTTCAAAAATTGAAGAAATTCTAAAACAAGAAAGTACCATTAAACAAATAGCTGAAGAATATCAAGATGCTAGAAATTTCTTGTATTTGGGACGTGGTTATAATTTCCCAGTTGCTTTAGAAGGAGCTTTAAAATTAAAGGAAATCTCTTATATCCACGCTGAAGGATATCCAGCAGCAGAAATGAAGCATGGTCCTATCGCACTTGTTGATGAAAATATGCCTGTAGTGTTTATCGCTACTAAAGATGATATTTACGATAAAGTAATTTCAAATATTCAAGAAGTTCGAGCAAGAAAAGGTAAAGTTATAGCTATTGCAACCGAAGGAGATACAAATATTGAATCGGTAGCAAATCATGTTATTTATATTCCTAATACATTGCCAATGTTAACACCTATTTTGGCAGCTATTCCCCTACAATTACTTGCATATCACATAGCAGTATTAAGGGGATGTGATGTTGATAAGCCTAGAAATTTAGCTAAATCCGTCACCGTGGAGTAGTATGTAAGGGTTGATTTTGGTAAAATGATATCATTTGTATTCATAATAAAAAGATGTTTGTTCATAACTAAATTTTTTAGACACTACTTAATAAAAAATATGCCTTTTTTTATCCATGCATCAAACCTATCATTTGCATATAAAGCGGAAATCCACATGTGATATTGATCGGAAATGTGATTGCTAAAGCCATTGGTACATATATACCCGCTCTTGCTTCGGGAATGGCAACCTTCATGGCGGCGGGCACTGCAATATAAGATGCGCTTGCCCCAAGAATTGCAAACATGAATTGATTCGAAATATCTTGCGTGATGAATCCGCTCAGCCATGCAATGATGCATCCATTGATGAGCGGAAGTATACATGCTAGTAGAAAGGGGAATACTCCATAGGAAAAGAATTTCTTGATTTCCCTACCGCAAACCAATCCCATGTCTAGTAAAAAGATGGACAAAAATCCCTTAAACAAATCACTCGTGAATGGTGTAATCCCTTCTGCTTGCTTTGCATTTGCGGAATATCCTATGATCAAACTTCCCAAAATCAATAGCACACTCGCATTCGTGAAGGAATGTCGAAACATATTCTTAACGGAAATATTCTTCCCTGTTCCAGACATCATAGCAAAAAGTATCAAACCAACGATGATTGCCGGTGATTCCATCAAAGCCATAACCGCTACCATATGACCATGCAATGTCATCTGCTTGCTCTCCAAATAGGCAACCGCAGTCACAAATGTAACGGCACTCACCGAACCATAAGCAGATGCAATAGCTACAGAATCATGAATGGGTAATTTTAGGCGAGCTATGAAAAAGACATACATAGGAATGATGCAGGCGATGGCAATGCCAAATAAGAGCGAGAAGAGAATCTCATTCGAAAATTGCTGATGGGATAATTCTTGTCCACTATTGAATCCTATCGAAAAGAGCAGATATATCGAAATGAATGTGGATGTGGTGGATGGTATGGCCAAATCACTCTTTACATACACTGCGAAAATCCCAAGGAGAAAAAAGAGAAATGCAGGATTTGTTAAATTTTCTAGTACTTCAGTGATTTCCATAATGTACTACTTAAGATTTGCACATTTTATCTAAACTGCTCTTATGCATAACCTTAAGGAAAAATATTCCCAAAAATATTGCTATCGCTCTACATAAATGTGAATAGAGAATTGATATGTCAGGAGTGAAGGATATGACTGAAAATACTATACCGATAATCAGCAATATAAAATGTGATGTTTTCATAAAATCATGAATATTTTTAATAATTATTACCTGATATATCAAAATTCAAGATTCTATATCATATATTTATATTTATTATATCTATCATTTACATAAATTATCCTTTATGAATTATTCTTTACATCAATTGAAGATATTTTTAACAGTTATAGAAACTGAAAGCATCACCAAAGCAGCAGAAGTTCTTCATCTAACTCAGCCAGCAATATCTATTCAGCTAAAAAATCTCCAAGATCAATTTAATATCCCATTAACAGAAATTATTGGTAGGAAGCTCTATATAACAGACTTTGGAAGAGAAATTGCAGTTCATGCTAAAGAAATATTAGATCAGATGGATGCAATAAAATATAAAACCCTATCCTATCAGGGGCGCCTAGCAGGAAAGCTAAAATTGGCTGTGGTTTCTACAGGAAAATATATAATTCCTTATTTTCTTTCAGAATTTCTTTCCCAGAACTCTTCAATAGAATTAGAAATAGATGTTACAAATAAGAGCAAAGTGATTGAAAAACTTGAGAATAATGTAATAGACCTAGCATTAGTTTCTACTATCCCAATGAATCTGAAAACAGAAGGATTATCTCTTATTAAGAACAAACTGTACTTAGTAGGAAAGGCAGAGAGTACATTAAGTGAAATAAATATTGATACACAATTTCTTCAAAATATTCCTTTAATATATAGAGAACAAGGTTCTAGCACTAGATATTTGATGGAACAATTTCTAGAATTAAATGGAGTAAAAAACCACAATATATTAGAATTAACCTCCAATGAAGCCGTAAAACAAGCTGTTTTAGCTGGATTAGGTTTTTCAATAATGCCCTTAATAGGTTTAAGAAATGAGATAAGCTCTGGAGAATTAAAGATTATACCCTTAAATAGACTCCCAATAGTAACAGAATGGCAATTAATTTGGTTGTCTGATAAAAAGCATAGTTTTGTTTCCCAAGCATTTATAGAACATGTAAAAGAAAATAAAAACAGTATAATCGATACATATTTTTCTTGGTATGATAATTATTAGTTTTTTTCAGATCATTAAGTTAATATCAGTGTAAGGACGTCCAATAAAAAGCAGAATCAATGTGAACTTCTTATTTTTGCATAAGATTTTTTTAAGTAGTCTCTTCCATTCAATATTCTTCATACATGATTAATTCTATACTTAGTCTTGACGTTCAATCTAAGATTTGCTTAGTACGTGTGGATTATAATGTTCCACAAAATGAACAATTAGAAATTACCGATGATAAAAGAATTCGTGAATCGATTCCTACTATAGTTTCTCTGATCTCTCGTGGTGCAAAAGTAGTTTTGATGTCTCACTTGGGTAGACCAAAAGGGACATTCAATCTTACATATACATTGGCTCCTATTGCCCACAGATTAGGTGAATTACTTAATAAGCATATTGTATTTTCTCAAGACTGCATCGGAGATACCCCTAAAAGTATCATTAATCAGATGTCAAATGGCGACATTGTACTTCTTGAGAATCTTCGTTTTTACAAAGAAGAAGAAGAAAATTCTCAAGATTTTTCCTCTAAACTTGCAGATTTAGGTGATATATATATCAATGATGCTTTTGGAACAGCACATAGGGCTCATGCCTCTACAGAGGGTATTGCTAAGTATTTTACACAAAAAGCTGCTGGTTTATTGATTGAAAAAGAGTTAGCATATTTAGACAAAGCAATTCATTCTCCGAAAAGACCACTTATAGCTGTTTTAGGCGGCGCTAAAGTGTCTGGAAAAATTGATGTCATTAATAATTTGCTACCCATTTGTGATCACATTTTAATTGGTGGTGGAATGATGTTTACATTTCTAAAAGCTATGGGACATCATATTGGTTCTTCAATGGTTGAGAACGATCGTATTGATACTGCTCTTCAATTATTACATCATTCAGAATTTGCAGAGAAATTACACATACCTTCGGATACAATTGTAGCTAGCAAATTTTCTAATGATGCAGATACAATGATAGTAGATTGCGAAGATATACCAGAGAATTGGATGGGACTTGATATTGGCCCGAAAACAGTTTCGTCGTTTTCAGAATTGTTAAAGAAAGCTGGAACAGTTGTATGGAATGGTCCAATGGGAGTTTTTGAAATGCCAAAATTCGAACATGGAACACAATCAATTGCTCAAACATTGGCTTCAATTACCTCTTTAGGAGCAATAACAATTATTGGTGGCGGTGATTCAGCTGCAGCCATATCAAAATTTGGTCTAGAACACTCAGTTAGCCATGTTTCAACTGGTGGTGGAGCTTCTTTAGAATTCTTGGAAGGAAAGATATTACCAGGAATTTTAGCATTAGAAATGTAATTAAACGGAATATACTCTATGTCTTATAATCAGCAAAGTGGATTTGGTGGATTTTCTTTTTTTCCTCCGATGATAAAAATGCTTTTACTAGTAAATGTTGGCATTTTTCTAACAGATTCTTTGGTACTAGAATTACTTTCTTTTAGAGGAATGTCTTTAGCAGGACTTCTTTCAGAGTACTTTGCATTACAACCTTTACAAAGTGGATTGTTTTATCCATGGCAGTTAATAAGCTATCAGTTTTTGCATGCAGGATTTTCACATATATTTTTTAATCTCTTTGCTTTATGGATGTTTGGTGCTGAATTAGAACAAGTAATGGGAAGCAGAAGATTTATTGTGTTCTATTTATTATCTGGAATCGGTGGAGGTATTGTTCATTTAGGTATGCAATTATTACCTGGAATGGAAGGTGCGCCTACAGTTGGAGCATCAGGTGCAATCATGGGAGTTCTATTAGCGTTTGGATTTACTTTTCCAGATAGGCCAATAATGATGTTTCCATTATTTATACCTATTCCAGCTAAGATTTTTGTACTAATTTATGCAAGTATAGATTTATTTTCGGGCTTATTTAGTACTAGCTCTGGAATAGCCCATTTTGCCCATTTAGGAGGAGCTTTTTTTGGATATTTTCTAATGAAACATGGAGATGATTTACATATATTTAGTGCTGCAGATAGATTATTTAATATATTTTCATCTAAAAAGTCTAGTTCAAAAAGAAATATTATTCAATTCCCTAGGCCTCATGCTAACATAGAAATAATTCCAGATTCACAATCAAAGCCAGAAAAGAAGTCCACTGGATTGTATTTTGAAGGAAAAGAAATAACTTCCGAGGAAATAGATATTATTCTAGAAAAAATAACTGCTAAAGGATTTAGTAATCTTACAGATAGAGAAAAAAAGATGCTATATGAAGTATCAAAAACAATAGATTAATCTTTTTTCTGGAACAATTTTTTCTGCATATTAGTTGTGATTATAACATATACTTTAATTATCGAGATAAAAAGTGAATATACCAATCTTAAATAATGATAATCAACAAGCATATGCTACTCGACCTTTTAGAAGAAGAGTTAGCAGACAAGTTATGGTAGGTAATGTTCCTATTGGGGGCAATGCTGCAATCAGTGTGCAAACCATGACAAAAACCAAAACTTCTGATATAGAAGCAACAGTTGCACAAATTCTTCGTTGTCAAGAAGCTGGTGTTGATATTGTTCGTATCACAGTTAATGATTGGGCTGCAGCAGAAGCTATAGGAGAAATCGTAAAAAGAGTTTCTGTTCCTATTGTCTCCGATATACATTTTAATCATGTGTTTGCTTTAAAAGCCATTGAAGGTGGCGTTGCTAAAGTAAGAATTAATCCTGGGAATATAGGTTCTAAAGAAAGGATCAAAGAAGTTCTTACCAAAGCAAAAGAACGTGGAATTCCAATACGTGTAGGAGTTAATTCTGGATCATTAGAAGAAGATATTCTTGCTAAATACGGTTATCCGACTCCTGAAGCATTATTTGAGAGTGCCATGCGCCATGCTGAAATAGCAGCAGATTATGGCTTTGATGATGTCATCATATCTGTAAAATCAACTGATGTTCGATTAATGATCGAAGCATATAGAATGATTGCAGAAAAAACAGATTTTCCTTTGCACTTAGGTGTTACAGAAGCTGGAACTACTCGTGTAGGTACCATAAAATCTTCTGTTGGTATTGGAACATTATTGGCAGAAGGTATTGGTGATACAATTAGAGTTTCCTTAACCGATGAACCCGAAAAAGAAGTAGAAGTAGGAAAAGAAATCCTACGTTCTTTAGGGTTAACTCAAAGAAGTATCGAAATTATATCTTGTCCTACCTGTGGAAGATTAGAAGTAGATTTATTCAAAATTACTGGGGAAATTGAAGAACGCCTAAAAGGCATTAAAAAACCAGTCAAAATTGCCCTCCTTGGTTGTGTTGTAAATGGTCCTGGAGAAGCCAGTGAGGCAGACATAGGCATAGCAGCCGGAAAGGGCGTTGGAATCTTATATAGAAAAGGCGAAGTTGTTCGCAGAGTAAAAGAAGAAGAGATAATTGATGCTGTTGTAGAGGAAGTAATGAACTTTACTCCAACAGAATAGTACTTAATTACTACTTATTATTTTATTTCTTGTCTGTATTCTGTCTAAGGCTTATATTTGCATTCGAGTTGAGTGGCTATCTCTCCCCTGAGAGCCGCGCGAGATGCTCGCACCTGGAATTCTTAATTCCGGGTATTTTTTTGTCTATACATTATTAGCCCACATTATTTTGCAGATAATTGGCCTATAACTTTAGGTGTATAAGCAGAGCATGTAGAAAGAATATGATCTACTTTATCAGGGGCAACAGCTACTATCATACCGATTCCAAGATTAAATGCCTTGCGCATTTCTTCTTCAGGAATATCACCTGCATGTTGAATCATAGAATAAATTGCAGGTCTATCCCATGCATTCCAGTTGATACTTAGTTCTAAATCTTGAGGAACAATTCTTTTAGTATTTCCAATGATTCCACCACCTGTAATATGTGACAATCCTTTGATATCACCTTGCTGAATGAGTGGCAATAAACTTTGGGCATAAGAAATATGTACAGCTAATAGAGCTTCACCTAGACTCATTCCTAATTCATCTATATATTGATTAACGGTATATCTAGGAAAAAGTGCTGCTCTAGCTAATGAATATCCATTTGTATGTAATCCACTTGATGCCAATCCAATAAGAATATCACCAGAATTCAGATTTTTATGTGGAAGAATCTTTGCTTTATCTACAACTCCAACAATAGTACCGGCAATATCATACTCACCACTTGCATACATAGATGGCATCTCTGCTGTTTCGCCACCAATAAGTGCACATCCATTTTGCTCGCAAGCAATTGCTACACCTTTTATAACATCAGCAGCAATACCAGAATCCAAAGTTCCTGTTGCAAAATAATCTAAAAAGAATAGTGATTTAGCACCACAAGCTAGAATATCATTAACACAATGGTTAACTAGATCCTGTCCAATAGTATCATGTTTGCCAGTTAAAAAAGCAATTTTAAGCTTAGTACCAACTCCATCAGCACTAGCTACTAGGACTGGATGTTCTAAATCAGGAAATCTACCATCATATAAGCCACCAAATAAGCCAATATCTGTTAATACAGCAGGAGAAAAAGTTCTACGAATATATGGCTTGATCTTATCTACTGTCTCTTCACCAGATTCAATATTAACACCAGCTGATTGATATGTAAGCATGATTTACCTAAATATACACTGTACATAAAAAAAGGCAGGCACATAAAATTGAGTACCTGCCAAATATTTCTTCTGAATTCACATTACAGTAAAAACTATGATGTTTTAGCGCGAATCTTACGCTCACTCATACCACGTAAATAATAAAGCTTTGCTCTACGAACAGAACCACGCTTAATTACTTCAATACCTGAAATGATTGGAGAAAATAATGGAAATATACGCTCTACTCCAACACCATTAGAAATTTTACGAACACGGAAAGTAGCATTAATTCCAGAACCACGGCGAGCTAAAACAATACCTTGGAAATTCTGAACACGCTCTTTTTCACCTTCAATAACACGTACAGCAACTATAACTGTATCGCCTGGACGGAAATCAGGCATTTCAAATTTCCCTGACTCGTTCTTTACATTACGAATATCAGTAGCGGCCTGAACATATTTTTGCTCTACAAGCAATACTTTAGACATCTTTATCTCCTAATCACGGAATCTATCTTAAACAGAATTCAAAAATAAAGAAACTTAAACTACTATCAAAGAAAAAGATTCGATCTATTTTATAATATTTCTACAAAATAATCACATTTGATAAATAATATGAAAAATATACTTGATTTAGTTTCATTAGCTCACATTTCTATGTTAATTTTGTACTTTAATTTTAAATGAATTGAAATACAGTTCATCACCATTTTTCTAGATTAGACGCAGGAGTTAATCATGATTATCGGCGTTCCCCGCGAAATCAAGCCGAATGAAAACCGTATTGCACTTACACCAGGTGGTGCAGAATTACTTTGTCATAATGGCCATACAGTAATTATCGAGCAAAATGCTGGTATAGGTAGTGGTTTTCCTGACGAATTATATATTAAAGCTGGCGCAACAATGATTCCTACTGCAGCAGAAGTTTTTGCTAAAGCAGATATGATCATGAAAGTAAAAGAGCCAATCGCTCAAGAATATAGTTTGATTAGAGAAGGACAAGTACTGTTCACATATTTTCATTTTGCTGCTTCTAGACAATTAACTGAAGCAATGATGAAAGCTAAAGCTGTTTGTATTGCATATGAAACAGTTATGAAGTCTGATAATTCTTTACCATTACTTATTCCAATGAGTGAAGTTGCAGGTAGAATGGCACCACAAGAAGGGGCCAAATATCTTGAGCGTACAATGGGTGGAAGAGGTGTTCTTCTTGGAGGAGTCCCTGGTACTGAGCCTGCGAATGTATTAGTGTTAGGAGGCGGAATTGTTGGTACTAATGCTGCAAAAATCGCTGCTGGATTTGGAGCTAAAGTGACTATTATGGATAACAATCTTTATCGCTTACGTTATCTAGATGATGTTATGCCTAAAAATGTAATGACTGTTATGTCTACTCCAGATAATATTCGACGTCATGCACAAGCAGCTGATTTAGTTATTGGCGCTGTTTTAATTGCTGGAGCAAAAGCTCCTCATCTTATTACCAGAGAAATGCTTCCTACAATGAAGCCAGGTTCTGTAGTTGTTGATGTATCTGTAGATCAAGGTGGTTGTATCGAAACATGTAAACCAACAACCCACGAAGACCCAACTTATATTATCGATGGTGTTGTACACTATTGTGTTGCAAATATGCCTGGGGCAGTTCCTTTTACTTCAACTATTGCACTAACAAATGCAACCTTGCCATATGCTGTTCAATTAGCTAATAAAGGCTGGAAAAATGCAGTAAAAGATAATCAAGAATTATATCATGGTGTCAATATGGTTGATGGTGCAATTGTTTATAAAGCAGTAGCAGATGCATTTGATTTACCTTATTCAGAATTTAATGTATAATCTCAGTTTTTAAGAACTTATTGTTTCTGAAGGGTGTTTGCCTATGCAATCACCCTTTTTTGTTAATTCTATGTCACTTTGTTCAATTCCATTAGATCAACCAATTCCGGATACTTCCATCTATGATCCTTATAGAAATTCTCATCCATTAACAGTTAAGAATTTTGAAAAGATGGATAAAGGAACATATTGGTTTCACAGGCTTATCTCACTTGATGAGTCTTGGATTCATATAAATACTCCTCTAAAAAATAATTGCATTAGCACATCTGAATCAGATTCTAATTTAATCGCTGAATATGATATTGTATATGGTGGTGGTGGACTCGCAGTAATTCATGCAGCAATGATGAGCAAAGTGTATGGTAAAAAAGTATGTGTATTTGACAAATATGCTGTTGGGATAACCCATAGGGACTGGAATATCAGTATTCCTGAACTTTTGGTTTTAAAAGAATGCGGACTTTTTTCTCAAGAGCAACTTCATAGTTTTATTGCTTGTAAATACACAGGCGGATTTGTCAAATTCTTTGAAGATGATCCACAATATGCAAAGCCTCCTCTTTGGTTAGAAAATGTTCTTGATACTGCTTTAGATGCAAATTTACTTTTAGATGCTGCCAAAAATATAATTATTGAACATGGTGGTACAATTATAGAACAAGCTCATTTTAAGAAAGTAATAACAACTGGAACATATGCTTTAATACATATTGAAACACCTCATTCAAACATGGTTTTGTCAGCAAAGGTATTTGCTGATGCTATGGGATCATTTTCTCCCATAGCCAGAAGTTTAAACAAGCATCCATTTACTCACTGTTGCCCAACAGTTGGCACAATTTCATCGGGATTTAAAGAAGGTAAGAACAGTGATGAAATTGATTTTTCAGTTGGTGAAATTTTAGTAACAAATGAACACCAATTACCAGATGGAAGGCAATTAATATGGGAAGGTTTTCCTAGCTCTCAGAATCGATTTGTAACGTATTTGTTCTTTTATGATGCCATACAATCACCATCAGATAAGTCGCTTATCAATCTTTATGAGTTATTTTTTGAGAAATTATTTACATATAAAAAGCCTGATGAAAATTTCGATATTGGTAGGCCACTTTTTGGGATAATCCCCTCTTTTAGTCATCGTTCTACAAAAAACAAGCGTATTACTGCAGATGATAATATTATTTCAATTGGAGATGCTGCTGCATTAAGTTCTCCACTTTCATATTGTGGTTTTGGCAGCTTTGTTAGAAATTTGCCTAAAACAAGTAATATGCTTTTTCGAGCATTAGAAGCAAATACCTTGAAAAAGAAAGACTTATTAAAAATAAATGCCTATGAACCTAGAGTAGCCATTATGTCTAACTTTGCATCATTTTTGCAAGGTAAACCTCATCAAAGTGCTTCTACAGTGAATAAGACTATGAATATGTTTATGGATGTTCTAGGATCATTACCAAAACATATTGCTGAAGAAGTATTTAGAGATACTTTACAATGGAAATCATATAATATCATGATGAGTACTGTTCCCCAAAGACATCCCCAATCATATAAGATGCTGATTGATGTTCATGGTCTAAAAGGGCTTTTTTGGTGGGCAGTAAATTTTCTTGGCTTTACAATCTGGGAAATTTCAAGAAAGAAGAAGTCTTAAATTATTCAATGTTTTATAATTTGTGAAGCATGAACATATGGTGGTTCACCATTGTGAACATGCCCAAATATAGAAACTGGATAGGATTGCGTAAACGAGGGTAATGGGTCTTTGCCAGTATATTCAATTTTAAAAATAGTGCCTTCACTATCTTTGGCATACACAATTCCAGAAGAAATATCTAAAGGATAATTTTCATCAATAATGATAGTAGCATCAATTTTAACCTTAGCTGCTTGCTCAGTATCAGCACTTTTTTCACTAGATGAAAATGCTTGTTTAAAAGATATAGATTGTATATTTCCATATTGCTTGGCATACCAAAATAATAAGGGAACTATTATGACACAAGCACTTAGAATAATGTTTCTTATCATATTATTTCTGCTGATAATTTTGTTTTAATTGATCTGCATTACCTTCATATTTAGACGGACATTTTGTTAATATTTCTTTTGCCTGAAATACTTCGCCATCATATTTTCCTTTCACGACAATACTTTCAGCGATATCAAAATTATTGGGTCTGGCTCCCTCATATGTGATGAATATCTCCTGTCCATTATCATCTTTCATATTAAAAGTGAATGTATTACTATGAGTATTATAATCAGAACCTTTTTCTTTAACCCATACACCTTTAATTTGCATTTTTCTACCACTCAATTTTGCTGATTGAATAGTACCATATTCAATCTTACTAGAATCCAGAGTATACACACCAATTCCTATAAACAGGATGCTTATAATTATGCCAATCCAATATCGACTTTTCATATAAATAGTATAAAATTAAGGATTGAGTTTTTTTTCTAAGGCAGTTACTTTTTTATCTAATGATTGTAGATAAAATCCTATTCCTGACCATACAGTTAAAGTAATTAACAGAACGACATATAAAGCATTTTGTTCAAAAAAAGTCATCATAATGAGATCAAGAATGTTGAGAATAAAACAGTGCTTTCTTTGCTGATTTAATCCTTACACTTAGATTTAACATCCAATAGAATATAATGGTAAATGATGCAAAGGATAAACTTAAAATAATTTGTTTTAAGACATTTAATGTTCCGTCTTGCTGGCTTAATACAGGCCCTGAACTAGAATCATCTGCACTACCTGGATGCAAGCCACCATATATTCTTGGCGCGATATAAATAAAAAACACAGCAGCCACAGCACCTAGAATAGCATAAACAGATGATAATCTTGCTCTTGTCTCTTCATCTTCTATTGCAGATCTTAAAACAAAATATGCACTATAGATAAGTAGCAAAACAAAAATAGAAATTTCACGAGGATCCCAATTCCAAAAAGATCCCCAATTAAATTTAGCCCATATTGCTCCTGTTATCGTTGCTAAAACACAGAATACAGTTCCTAAGGAAGCTGCAGAGGAAGCAATACTATCATAATACAAATCTGGATTTCTTAAATATTTAACTGAATAAATCATTGCTATGATATAAGCCAGGAATGCTATCCAAGACATAGGTACATGAAAATAGAGAATTCTTGCTCTTTCTTCTAGCCCTACTATATAAGGTAATGTTAAGATTGGATTAATTGCAATTATACCATTGATGAAAAATTCGCCATCATTGCTGCCTCTTTTTAACATAGCAATAACTTGATTATTATCACCGAATGTTTTCTTATCAATATCATCCATTGTTGGGGAAGTATATCTAATCAAAAAGCTTTTCATAGAAGAGCCATGAACAGGAATAATCCATTCTCCTGGGGCATCAGTTCTTATAGCATGAGATATATCTATATTGCAAAGAACTGGAATAAACTTTGCTGTACCCATTCTAGAAATAAGGACAGCATCTTCTGGTGAACCTGCAGTTTGGGGCAATAATGCTAGAAGGATTGTGAGCGTCATAACAACAAGTGCAAATAATTTTGCAAATGTTGATTTAGGTTTAGATATACCTGGAAAAATACCCCAAGTAATACCTATAATAAAACCAGCAGAGAGTAAAAGTGCTTTCATTTCATCTATAAAAAATTATTCTTTTCAAAAATACCGTATAAATCTCATTATTACTATAGATTCCATGGATTTGTTGCCAATACCGATAATTCAGGTATAAATGCTCTGTCATCAAGTTCTAATACTGATTTGATTGCATAGGCTATGTCTAATGATCTAAGTTTATTTGTAGCAGCTTCTCTTTCAATTCTCTCTTGATTATTGAATGCAGTTGCTACTTCACTTGGATTAATTTGCATAACCCGTATTGAATGTTTTCGTAATTCGGCTTGCCATGCTTCTGTCATAGCTCTTAGAGCAAATTTACTTGCAGCATAAATTCCCCCTTTTTCAAAACTCTTTAAGGCTGCTGTAGACCCAATATTTATGATTGTACCACTTTTTTGCGGAATCATATAGTGAGCAGCTTTTTTTGCTAATAATGCCGGAGCAAACACATTTGTTCTAAATATTTCTTCATATTTTTCCATTGTAATGTCTAGCATAGATGGAAATGAACCAATACCAGCATTATTTATTAAAACATCTATACCCTTCCATTTATCAATGAAAGTCTCAAATGATTGATTAAGCTGCTCTTCGTTTGAAATATCACCACAAATAGGAAAAGCTCCAGTATATGCAGCAGCCTTTTCTAATCGCATCTGATCTCTACCCGTAATTGCAACAAAGGCACCAGCATCTACTAATAATTTTGCAGTTTCTTTTCCGATACCAAGTGAACCACCAGTAAGTAATATTCTTTTATGTTCTAAGTTCATATGTTTTGCATCTTGTTAAATTGATGATTCGCCCTTAAGGCTGATGAATTAACTGTAAACTGAAATGTTGAATATGGACCATTGCCATATATAACTAATTTTTTCTCTGCTAAAAAACCAATCATTGCAGCATTATCAGTGCAAAGGTCAACTCGAGGAATTGCAGTTTGTATTCCAAACTTTTTGCATTCATTATATAGTAATGCTCTTAATCCAGAATTTGCAGAGACACCACCTGCTACAATAATCCATTTGACATTATGTGCTCTTGCAGCTTTAATAGTTTTTTTAGTTAAAACCTCTATTATTGCCATTTGAACCGAAGCACAAATATCTTGAAGTTCAGATTGATTAGGTTTTTGGCTTTTAAACTGTTTCTGCAAAAAATTCTTAACGGATGTTTTAAGTCCACTAAAACTAAAATTATACGATCCATCATGAAGCATAGATCGAGGAAAATCATATGCTTTTGGATTACCTAATTGTGCTAAGGAGTCTATTTTTTGTCCAGCTGGATAATCTAAATGAAGCATTTTACCAATTTTATCAAATGCTTCACCTGCTGCATCATCCTTTGTACTTCCTAATAATTCATAAGAAATATAAGAATGCACCAAAAATATGCTGGTATGCCCGCCACTAACAACTAATGATATACAAGGGAATTGAATATCAGGATATTCCATACATCCGCTATAAAGATGTCCTTCAATATGATTAATAGGAATTATTGGAATTCCTAATCTTAAAGCCATACCTTTTGCAAAAGACACGCCAACTAATAATGCTCCTGCTAGCCCAGGTTGATGTGTCACTGCGATTGCGCTAACATCATTTATTCCTATTCCAGATGTATGTAATGCCTGCTGAACAATTGATGAAATAGAACTTAAATGAGCCCTTGAAGCAAGTTCAGGTATAACCCCACCATAAGTGGAATGAAAGGTTTGAGAAGAAATTATATTACTTAATACTTGATTATCATGAATTACAGAAGCTGATGTTTCATCACATGAACTTTCGATAGCTAAGATGATGTGTGAACTTTTCATTAAGCAATCTCCACAACTGTAATACCATCACCACCTTCGGCAATAAAACCATTACGATATGATGAAACACCTGGATGTTGAGATAACTGAGAGTGAACAGCTTGTCTAAGAGCGCCTGTTCCTTTACCATGAATAATAGTTACAATCGAAATATTTGAAATCAAGGCATCTGAAATCAATTTTTCTACTTCTTTACATGCTTCATCAGCCCTAAATCCTCTAATATCAATAGTTGTTTTAGCATCTAATTTTAATATTCCACCAGATGATTTTTGATATTTTTTTTGATCACTTTTTTTAGCTTTTACCAAATTATGTAATGCTGTTTTGAATTTAATTCCATTAAACTCTACAATTGCAGATTGAGTTGCTTCATCAACAATTATAATACTACCGATATCTCTTTGATTATCAGAGATCATAACAGCATCACCCACAGCAAAGCCTATATCTGCAGGAATACTATCTTTATTATCTTTAACGGAATGCTCTATCTCTTTTTTTATTGCTGAAAATTCTTTTCTGATATCATTTATATCCCTTTTTTGTTCACGAATTTCTTTGATAGTATGTTCAATTAAAGCATTTGCTTTTTGGACAATCTCTTTTGCTTCTTGCTTTGCATTCTGAAGATACTCAGATTTTTTCTGCTTAAATTCTAATGCTTTTTCTTCATAATCTTTTTTTAATGTTGCAATAGCTAATCTTTCTGAATGTGCTATTCTTAATGATTCTTCTGCTTGAGATTTAAATATTTGTAGAGAAGCTATACTTTGTTCCAATTCAGAATGTTTATCACCTAAATATGTTTTCGCATGATTAAGAACACTTTGGGGCATACCAATAGATTCTGCTAGTACAAAAGCATAGCTATTACCAGGAATTCCAGATTGAAATCGATATGTAGGTTTAAGATGTTCTGCATCAAATTCCATTGATGCATTAAGGATTTCAGGGCGATTTAAAGCATAGCTTTTTAATGTAGACTGATGAGTTGTTACTACAAACATTGATTTTTTATCAATAAAGAAATCAATGATGCCGGAAGCAAGCGCACTTCCCTCTTGAGGATCCGTTCCAGAGCAAATTTCATCTACTAAAATTAAAGAGTCAGATGCTGCATTTGATAGTATATTTTTTAGCGTGACAATTTGCGAGCTAAAAGTGCTCAGATTATTCTCTATGGATTGATGGTCTCCTATTGCAGAAAAAATCTTTTTGAGTCCAGTTCTGCATTCACCCAAAGGGAAAATACCAGATAAAGCCATAGCAATATTTAAACCTATACTTTTTAAAGCAACAGTTTTTCCTCCAGCATTTGGTCCTGATATTAGATGTCCGCGTTTATCTGAAGTAAATTCTATAGTAAGTGGAATTGGTTTAACACTTTTTTGTGATTGTAATAATGGATGATACACATTATACAATTCAATCTCAGGACCAGATATAATATGTGGTTTCACGCCATTTTTTTCTAGTGCATATGATGCTTTGGCAAACATTGCATCAAAATGAGCTAATACTTCTGTTGATTGTAAAAAAAGAGAAGCCTCTGCACTTAATTCAGCCGTTAATACAGTTAAGATTCTAATCATTTCTCTGCGTTCATCACTTAATAATAATGAAAGCTGATTATTCATTTCTACGATTTCTGTAGGTTCAACAAATACTGTTAATCCTGTATTAGACATTCCATGAATAATACCCGGGACAGATCTTTTGTCTGAAGCACGCATAGGAAGAACAAATCTACCATCTCTTTGAGTTACAAACTCATCAGTTACTTTATCCTCTTCTGCTACTTTTGCAAGAAGTTTATTCATCCTAGATCTAAGCCTAGATGAAGTTTCTACTATATTTTTTCTAATTTCAGCAAGCTCTCTGCTAGCAGTATCTTTAATCGAGCCTGTATCATCAATTGCATCGGTAATATGTTTTTCTAAAAATCTATTCTCATAAAAACCTTTGCCAAATTCAGCGAGGGCTGGTGATATTTCTGATTTTGAGGAAAAATATTGAGATAATAGTCTGCATGCCCTTAATGCATCGTAAACGTCTAATAGTTCTGAAGCAGTAAGGAAGCTACCTGAAATAAGGGATTTATGTAATTGAGGACGAATATCAGAAATTCCTTCACTAGGAAACACTTCGTTTTTGGCTAAAAGATCTCTCATTTCTCCGATACGATTATGCTCTTCTATTAGCCAATTCAATGGATAATCTGGAATTATATGTAGAACAATTTCTTTGCCTAATTCAGATAATGCAAATTGAGCAATATGTTCTAAAACAATAGGAAATTCAATTTCTTTTAAAGATTGTGTTAATAGCGATTGCTCAGATAAAAAGTCTGTTCTCATGAATATGTGATTTGTACAAAGAAAATTGTATTTCAAATTAATATTAACAATAAACAGGAACATAGCCATCTTAATTCCTGTTCAAACATTATCTTTGCAAACTAAGGAATTGGACTGAATCAAACTTGTTTATGTCCCCTTTTGCTTAATACATTTCTACTCTTCATATATATTTTATTTTAAAGCCCTTTTCCATGCCCCAAAAAACTGTTTCTAATATTAAAGTCATAAATACTATATCGCAAAAAGAAAGTGATGACTTTGGCGATGAACTTACACATATCATTGTTAAAGGGGCCAGAGAACATAATTTAAAGAATATTTCAACCGAGATTCCTCGAGATGTTTTAACAGTAATCACAGGCATTTCTGGATCTGGAAAATCTTCATTGGCTTTTGATACGCTATATGCTGAGGGGCAAAGACGTTATGTAGAGTGTTTGTCTCCTTATGCTCGACAATTTTTAGGGATGATGAAAAAGCCAGATATTGATAGTATAGAAGGCCTTTCACCTGCAATTTCTATCGAGCAAAAATCAGTTGGTAATAATCCCAGATCTACCGTTGGTACGGTAACAGAGATTTATGATTATTTGCGTTTATTATTTGCTAAAATCGGGATACAGCATTGCATTTCTTGTAATATTCCTGTTCAGAAGCAAACAATAGATCAAATTGTAGATACAATCTTATCGATGCCTGAACATTCTAAGATTATGATTTTAGCACCAGTTATCAAAGGAAGAAAAGGCCATTATAAAGAATTATTTGAGCAGTTTAGAAAACAAGGCTATACTAAAGTTCGAGTTGATGGAGAACTTTGTGAGTTAATTGAGGGTATGCAAATATCTAGATTTAAAACCCATACTATAGAAGTTGTTATAGACCGTTTATTAGTTCAAAAAGATAATAGACAAAGAATCAATGAATCTGTAGAAATAGCATTGAAAATGGGAGAATCTGTGGCCATGGTATTAAGTGAAATATCAGGTTTATGGCAAGAAAAGCTGTTTTCAACCCTTAATACATGTCCGCAATGCGGTAATGGCTACGAGGCACCGGCGCCAAACTCTTTCTCTTTTAATTCACCATTTGGTGCATGTTCACAATGTGAAGGTTTAGGATATATTAGTGATTTCGATATTCAATTGATGATACCTAATAAAAAACTTTCTTTAGCAGATGGGGCTATTGGACCTTTGGGTAAAAAAAGGAAAGTACTTTTATGGGATCAGATTATACAATTATCCAAGCAATTACGATTTAGCATTAATGATCCTTATGAATCATTGCCTGATACGATTAAAGATATCTTATTGTTAGGAAGTAAAGATAAAGTACATGTACAGATTCCCGGTACAAGCTCAACTTTTACTGCTCAAATCAGATTTGAAGGAATACTTACATTCTATAAACAAGTATACAATCAAACTGCTTCCAGTGATGTTAGGCAGAAATTAGAGACAGTGATGGGCGCAGTTCCATGTCCTACATGTATGGGTGGACGTTTAAAACAATCATCTTTAGCTGTTAAAATTGATGATAAATCCATTACAGAAATGTCTAATCTAGATATTGTACAAGCAGCACAATATTTTTCTGATTTAGGAAATAAACTATCCAAAAGAGAAATGACAATAGCTTTTGTCATTCTAAAAGAAATTATATCACGACTAGAATTTTTATCTAATGTGGGTTTGGAATATCTATCATTAAATAGATCTTCAAGAACGCTTTCTGGTGGTGAGTCTCAGCGTATTCGTTTGGCATCTCAAATTGGATCTCAATTAGTTGGTGTAACATATGTTCTGGATGAACCAAGTATTGGCTTACATCAGCATGATAATGGGAAATTAATTCAATCACTTAAAAATCTAAGAGATATCGGAAATACTGTCTTGGTTGTTGAACATGACAGAGATATGATTGAGCAAGCCGATTATTTGTTAGATATTGGTCCTGGTGCTGGTGTTCATGGAGGTAATATCGTTTTTGCTGGCAATCCAAAAGATTTATTAAGTGAAGATGGTTCTTATAATCCCCAATTTCCTCTTTCTTCAACTGCTAGATTTGTATCTGGCCAAGATGATATTGCTGTCCCTCTTATAAGAAAACAAGGTAATGGGCAATCTATTTCATTGTATAAAGCTTCCGGAAACAATCTAAAAAATGTAGATGTAAATATTCCATTAGGCGTTTTTACATGCATAACAGGTATGAGTGGAAGCGGTAAATCTACTTTAATTAATGATACTTTATTTCCAATACTTACAAGACATTTTTACAGAGCTACTACATCTCCTTTACCGTATGAAGATATAAGTGGTTTAGAACATATAGATAAAGTAATTGAAATAGATCAAGCTCCTATTGGGAGAACTCCCAGAAGTAATCCAGTTACATATACTGGTGTGTTCACATTAATTAGAGACTTTTTTACCCAATTGCCCGAATCTAAAATTCGTGGATATAAACAAGGTCGATTTTCGTTTAATGTCCCCGGTGGACGTTGTGAAGAATGTGAAGGCGCTGGATTAAAAAAGATTGAAATGAATTATTTACCAGATGTCTATGTGATATGCGATATATGCAATGGGAAACGATATAATAATGAAACTTTACAAGTAACCTATAAAGGGAAGACTATAGCTGATGTGCTTTCTATGACAATCGAAGAGTCTTTGGATTTCTTTTCTGAACTATCTTCAATAAAAAGGAAACTTCAAGCTTTATATGATGTAGGTTTGGGCTATATTACTTTAGGACAACAGGCACCTACTTTATCAGGTGGAGAAGCTCAGAGAGTAAAACTTGCAACTGAATTATCTAAAATTTCTACTGGTAAAACATTGTATTTATTAGATGAACCTACTACTGGATTACATTTTCAAGATATTACTTATTTACTATCAATTATATATAAACTTGTAGAAAAAGGAAATACTGTTGTTGTTATTGAACATAATTTAGATATAATAAAATGTGCAGATTGGATTATTGATATGGGGCCAACTGGAGGAGCCAATGGTGGATATATTGTTGCCCAAGGTACTCCAGAACAGATTTCTATTGATAAATACAGTATTACGGCTTCTTATCTTAAAAAAGAATTAGAAAGAAGTGCTTCTATCAATAAAAAAAGGGATATCATCAATGATGATATCCCGGAAAAAAAGAAAAGACCGTCTAAAAAGAAAATTTAGACATCTAAATTTTTTACGTATTGAGCATTTTTTTCAATGAAATCTCTACGAGGTTCTACTTTATCTCCCATCAATGTATCAAAAACCATTGAAGCTTCTGCTGCGTTTTCGATACTAACTTGTAATAAAGTTCTGGTTTCTGGATTCATAGTTGTAGACCACAATTGTTCAGGATTCATTTCTCCTAAACCTTTAAAGCGTTGAATTGTAATACCATCAGCACTAATATGTTCTGTTATTTCAACTGCAATGTCTTCTGTTATTCCTTTATCTTTTCGAATTCTTTTAATTACTTCATCTCTTTCTTGATCATTATAAGCATAATATTCTTGCTTACCCTTTTTAACTTTATAAAGCGGTGGTTGAGCAATATATAATCTTCCTGAATTGATAAGTTCTCTCATATTCAAAAAGAAGAAAGTTAAGAGAAGTGTTCGAATATGAGATCCATCTACATCCGCATCGGCCATTAATATGATTTTACCATATCTACTTTTTTCGGCATCAAAATCTTCTCCAAAACCAGCACCAAGTGCAGCAATGATCGTTCTAATCTCTTCATTATCTAATATTTTATTAATTCTGGCTCTATGAGTATTTAAGATTTTACCTCTTAATGGTAAAATAGCTTGGAATCTTCTATCCCTACCTTGTTTTGCAGATCCACCTGCTGAATCTCCCTCAACTAAATAAATTTCGGTATCTTCGGCAGTTCTCAAAGAGCAATCAGCTAATTTACCAGGCAATGCTGAACTTTCTAATGCATTTTGTCTTCTTACTAATTCTCTTGACTTTTTGGCTGCCATTCTAGCTTCGGCAGCTAAAGTAGCCTTTTCTACAATTTTCTTTGCAACTTTTGGATTACCGTCCAAAAAGATCGCAAGATGTTCATTCACAATTGATCTAACAATACCTTCAACATCACCATTACCAAGTTTTGTTTTAGTTTGTCCTTCAAATTGTGGCTCAGCTACTTTAACAGATATGATTGCAGTTAAACCTTCTCGAAAGTCTTCTCCAGTTAATGCGGTCTTAACTAGATTGTTCGATGTAGCATAAGCATTAATGGTTCTTGTTAAAGCGGATCTAAATCCAGAAACATGCGTACCACCTTCTACTGTATTGATATTATTTACATAAGAAAGTAATGTTTCACTATAGCTATCATTATATTCAAAACAAACATCCACAATAGTATCTGCACCACCATCACTATTACCAGATCCTGTTATATATACAGTTTCTGTTACAGCTTGAAGATGTGAATCAGCATAACGTACAAATTCAGATAAACCACCAGGATAATGAAATGTATCGCTTGTTTGATTTACTTCATCAATTAATGATAAACTAACCTCTGAATTTAAAAAAGCTAATTCTCGCAAACGATCGGAAACTTTAGATGCCCTAAATTCTACTGTCTTGAAAATAGTATCATCTGGCTTAAACCTAATAGTTGTACCAGTTTCTTTGGTTTCTCCAATGATATCTACAGAAGATATTGGATCTCCTTTAGAATACGATTGTTGGAAAATTTTTCCTTCTCTTCTAACCGTTACTTCTAGATGTGACGATAAAGCATTAACGCATGATACACCAACGCCGTGGAGTCCACCAGAAACTTTATAGCTACCCTTATCAAATTTACCACCAGCATGAAGAGTACATAGTACAACTTCTAAGGTTGATATTTTTTTTACTGGATGCGGACCTGTGGGTATACCTCGGCCATCGTCTGAAACAGAGCAAGAACCATCCGAATGTAATGTAACGGTAATATTCTTGCAATATCCTGCAAGCGCTTCATCTATTGAATTATCAACTACTTCTTGAATTAAGTGATGAAGACCTCTATCTCCAATATCACCGATATACATAGCGGGACGAAGTCTAACGGCTTCTAGTCCTTCAAGTACTTTAATACTATCTTCTGAATATGCTTTATTCTCTGGATTGAGAATTTCTTGATCGTTAATATCTGCCATGCTTTATCTAGTGTGGGTTTGTGATAAAAAAACCCTGCGGAAATGCAGTAATGTTGTAATGCTACAAATGCTAAAATTACATGTACAAATTTAGAGATTTTACATGAATTTTTGATGAATTATTATGGGTATACAATGGTATTATGCACCATGAGGTCCAACTTTTGGAAGAGGTTTTTTTTCTTTGACATATCTATTCATCCACTTATGAATTTCTTGATTACTTTCTTCTCTTCTACCTGCTAAAATATGATCTGCATTTTCGTACATAATCAATTTATATGGATGATTAGACTTTTGAAGAGCAATGCCTAAGGAAAAGCAATGCATTGGGTCTACTCTTTTATCCCCAGTGCCATGTAATACAAGTAAAGGCGTTGTTTTGCAAAGCTCATCTGCAAAAGTTATTGCACTTCTTTTTAACTCTTCTTGTTGTAATTTTTCTGGTGAGTCTTGATAATGCAAGAATGTTTTATAGATATAAGAGTCCTTTGGTATATCGTGAAAATATGTTGGAGCACCTATAGTAACAGCTGCCTTAAAATCATGCATAGATCTTAACATCATTAATGCCATCATTCCACCTCTACTTCCTCCGATGAGGCCCATTCTTTCTTTATCTACATAAGGTAAAGATATTAGTAATTGCAAAAGAGCTTTAGCATCTTCAATATCATTTCCGCCCCATTCTTCAATGCCTTCGCTACCACCGTTTCCTCTATATTGGCTTGCAGCAACTACATAACCCCAACTAGCATATAATGCAATATACATTGCTGCTGACTCAGGAGTTAATGCACCTTTGGGCCCTGTACCACCTCTATTAAAAATAATTGCAGGATATGATTCAACAGTTAGATCAGCCGGTGGCAAAGCCAGATATCCGGCAATTGTAAGTCCTTGATTATGATATGTTATGGAAAATAATTGAACAGCAGAAAAGGCCTTAAACTCTTGTTCTGATAAGGTTCTTTTCTGCATATTCAATATCGTATTTGGTATTGGTACTTGCTGAATACTTAAGAGCATACCATTATGCATCATTTTTTTATATCCGCATTGAACCACACATACTTATACATTCTTTTATCCATAGGATTATTTTTATAACCCTCTACATATTGTTGAAGCATACGATAGTCTTCATCGTATTGCAAAGCCATTAATGGAGCATTATCCATAGCGATTTGCTCTGCTTTACGGTATAATTCTATGCGTTTTATTCTATCTGTTTCGGATATAGCTGCTTCAAAGAATTTGTCAAAATCCTCATTTTGAAACCTAGTATGATTAATTGGACTAGGCCTATCTTTTTGGGTTGGGACAAGTTTTCCATAAAATAGATTTAAGAAGCTTTCTGGATCTGGATAATCTGCTATCCAACCAAGACGGAAGAATTCAACTTTGCCTGCATCAACTTCATCTAAATGGCGTGCAAATTCTACCTGTTTTAATTGAACTTTAATCCCTAAATTTTTTGCTAACTGAGATTGGACAGCTTCTGCCATTTGAAGATTTCTTCCACCCCCATTATTAAGCTGCAATGAAATTTCTAGTCCTTTACCAGATGGATATCCAGCTTCAGCAAGAAGTGTTCTTGCTTTATTGATATCAAAATCGTAGCCTTTGATTAATTCACCATGATAATCCACCATTGATGGTGGTACTAAGCCATGTATTCCTGGTCCTGCAGATTGTGATTTCATAACATATTTTCGAATTTGCTCTCTGTCTATTCCATAATTCAAGGCTTGTCTTATTCTTTTATCACCAAATAGTTTTCCTGTGCATAGCATACCATAATATTGCGTAGATAAAGAAGGTATATGAAGAATTTTATACTTAGCATAAGCTGGTTTTGTCTTCTTTTGTTCATCTACAACATCTTGAAAAAATTCGCTAGGGATACGAAAACTTTCTTCTAAATTTCCATTTTTACATTCTACAAATTGATTATTTAAGTCTTTCATGAAAGAAAATGTTATGCCATCTAGATATGGTAATGTATTGCCATTTTCATCCTTTTCCCAATAAGACTCATTTTTCTTTAAGATACATTCACGTTCAGGTGTCCAAGAAATAAAACGAAAAGGGCCCGTACCAACTGGATGTTGAAAGAAATCTTTCCCATATTTTTCAACTGCTTCTTTGGGATGAATCAACGTTACTCCAAGCGTAACATAATATTCAAAAGGTGCAAATGGTTTTACTAAATCAATACGGAAGGTATATGGATCAACAGCTACAAAGCCTTCAACATTCTTAATAACTGGCTCTTTCCCTTGTTGTTGAGCTTCTATTGTAGAACTATAATATGATGCTGCCCCTTTTACTTTATCTTTAAAGTACTCTGCTCCTAATGTTCTAGTTCTAGCATCTAGAATTCTATTAAATGAATATACTATATCTGCTGATGTACATTCCCTTCCTTTACCATTTGGAAAACAAGCGTCATCATGAAATTTAATCCCTTTTCTTATATGATATATATAAGATAATCCATCAGCAGAAACTTCCCACGACTCAGCTATACAAGGCTGAAGCTTTAGATTTTCATCATATGTTAATAAGGTTTCATATATCTGATCTGCTATATGATGAGATGTAGCATCATTTACTCCTACTGGATCTAAAGATCGTAGTTCTGCCATTTCATTTGCCCGATAAATTCCTCCAGAATATTTATCACCTTTCATCTTTTTTAAGACAGAATCTGAAGAATCTTGAGAATTGCCTCCACAAGAAATCAATAATAATGCTACGATGACCATTATCTTGTGGGTGTACGATACTATGCTTTGTACCATGTGAATATCCTGAAATAGTTATTTTTAGATGCTGTGCTTTACAAACTTACATCTTGCTTCTAAATTGCAGAAGCATAATGAAAAAAAAGGATAGATCTTTGTCAGATATATCCTTTCAAAACTATCGAATTTTTATTGTTTAGGATTCGGAAGGTCCAGATTTTTTAACATAATCTGTTAGATAAAAGCCCTTGCCATTAAATACCAAACCAGAACCACTGATTTTTTTAATGACTTCCCCTTTTCCTTTTTCTTTATGTTCGCAAACTTGATCTAAACAATGCGTAAGTGGCTCTGATTTGATAGATTGCAAATGATCAAATACTTTACCACATGTAGTACATTGATATTCATAAATTGGCATAGTTAATTCCACATTTAGTAATAAACTGGCTGATCTAACGAAAATCATATCATTTTATTGATTATTTCATTCCATTTCTCTTATTTTTTTCGATTTATGACTGATCAACATATTCATATTGAGCCAATTGGTTTTTTTCACACATATACCAAAGAGAAACATAGGATTCCTCGTCAACCAGATAAAGATTTAGGAATTCACGGTTATATTCAATTACATAGAGATCATAATTTTGAACAAGCATTACAAGATCTTGACTCTTTTAGCCATATGTGGATTATCTTTCAATTTCATCAATCGCATCAATGGAAACCTATGGTTTTGCCCCCAAGAGGCAAACAAAAAAGAGGAGTTTTTGCTACTCGTTCTCCTTATCGTCCTAATCCAATTGGAATATCTGTTGTTTCAATAGTATCTATACATGGTTTATGTATAGAAATTGCAGGAACAGACCTATTAGATGAAACGCCAATTCTAGATATAAAGCCATATATTCCTTATGCTGATTGCATCTCCGATGCAAATTCTGGCTGGCTTGACACAATCGAAGAACCGCATCATATATATAATATTGGTGATCATTGTTTAGTAAAAGTCCAGGAAATTAAAGAAAAAGAAGGAGTAGATATTATTCTACATATAAAGCAATTATTGAGAGAATCTCCTTATCCACATCCCTATAGAAGAATCAAAAAAATTAATGACGATATGTATGAATTAAGCATTAGAACATGGAGGGTTATGTATACTGTTCTTGAACAAGATGAGAGTATGATCATTACAATTGTATCAATAACACAGTAAGAACTTTACTTTTTTGTAAGTTCTTTGATATAATAAGTTTGCATGATTCCTTTGCCTTTAATATTCATTGGCTCTCTTGTATCAATTTCAAAAGGAATGATATAGTCTGTTTTTCCAACACACTGTTGTGTTAATATATCTACAAAGTCTTGGCTAGCATGAATATAACCAGGCTCTGAATTGGTTTCCATTCTGCTTGCAGTATTTACTGCATCTCCCCATAAATCATAAGAATATTTATTTTCACCGATAATTCCAGCAACAACATTTCCGCAATGAATACCAATTCTAAATCGTAGCGGAATCATTGCATTCTTCACTTTAATTTCTCTTTGAACCTTCATCATCGACAAAGCAGCGTAAATTGTCATTAATGCATGATTTTCTACAGGTAATTGTGCCCCACATACGGCCATATAAGCATCGCCAATTGTCTTGATTTTTTCTAGCTTATAAGTATTACTTATTTCATCAAAAGATGTAAATATAAAGTCCATTAAATCTAGTAATTCTTCAGGTTCTAAGGCTTCAGAAATCTCTGTAAAACCAGCTATATCAAGGAATAATACACAAACCCCTTTAAATCTATCAACAATTCTCTTTTCGCCATTTACTAATCGCTGAATAACAGAAGCGGGCAATATATTTTCTAATATTGCTGATCTTTCAGCAGCAATTATACGTTCATGTTCAAATTCTTTTTCTTGAAGTAATTTTGTTCTTTCTGTTTCTAATTCTTGAACCTGTTTTTTTACATCCGCATTAATGAGATCTTGAGCCATTTGGATATGCATTTTATAGTGCATGAGGCTTTGTTTAAAATCTCCAGCATATTCCCATAAAGAACTTAAATCTTTATGTAAATAAAGAATTTTATCTTTTAGATCATGTTCCTTGGCTATACTGAGTGCTTTATGCAAGTAAAATTTGGACTTTTCATAATCTTGCAATGGGGTGTCAGCTTCATAGTATACTATTCCTAAATTGGAATAATTTTGAACTAATAAGGAAGCGTGATTCATTTCTTCAGAAAGTGCTAAACTTTTAAGTGAATATTCTAGAGATAAAGAATAATCTTTTAATTTTAAATACATATGAGCCAGATTTGCCAATAAGGCAGTAAGTGGCTTTTTCTCATCTAGGTTCTGAAATATAGCTATAGAACGTAGAATATATTCTAACCCTTTATCATGCTGATCAAAATTGCTATAGCATATACCGATATTACAGAGAATTTTTCCTTTTAATGGTTCATCATCGATGGTGTCTATGATACTTAATGCGGTTTTATAATAATCTAATGCAGACCCATATTCTAAAATTAAACTATATGCATTTCCCAAATATGAATAGCTATTAGCTGTTTCATGTAAATCCCCTATTTCTTCAGCAATTCCTAATCCTTTCAAATGATAATCTATCGCTTTGGTTATTTCATTATTAGCAGCATAGGAAATTCCTAATTTATTACATAATTGTGCTGCTTTTTGCATCAAACCTTTTTTTTCAAAAATCGAGCCCCCTTTTCTTATATATTCAATCGATTGACGGAACATTGATAATTCAAAAGATACTGTTCCCAATAATGCATATGATTCTGCAATGAGTAAGTCATCTTGAATATTTTGAGCATGTATAAGAGCTTTTTGAGAATAATCATATGCTAATTCAAAAGAAGCATTAATTGTTGCTTGTTCGGCAAGCACTAAATATTCTTTCGTCAATTCTAATTCAGAATGTTGTGCTTTCTCAATTGAATTGCTTAGTGATTCCATGTTTATAGATGCTATTATATGAACGATAAAAAGTTAAGGCCTTGTACCCAAACGGATATTTGCATTCAAACCATGCTCATGAACTTTATATAAAAAGCTATTAATTATTAAGAGAGTAGAATCCAATGTATTGGATAATTTTCCATCATATAGTAACTTATTTACGAATCCATCTTTGGTTTTTATATCACTAATAACAGATCTAGTATCTGAAATCATTCCATTTGCTCCTGCTACAGCAGTATCGGTTTTAGCAATAAGTCTTTTTCCAGAATCAGCCAAGCTATCTAGTTTTACTAATAATGATTGAACTTTAGGTTCATTATTATTAATGGCTGCTCTTGCTTCTTTAGCCAAACCTTGAAGATCTTTTACCAAAGTTCTTAAGTTTTCTTTATTATCCCCAACCATAGAATGTAAAGTAGCAACCATTTCATCCGCATTTTGAATCGTATTTTTTAATTGCTTAACAACTTTACCATCAGCTAATAATTCATTTGTTTGGCTAAGTATTGTATCTAATTTTTTAACCATACCTTTAGCATCTCCGCCCAAGTCCCCAAATAATGCAATCAATTCAGTTGCATCTACAGCTAAAGTACCTTGTATCTCTTGTTCTGGAGAAAAAGAACCAGTTTTTCCTGGTTGTATATCTATTTTTTTTCCACCTGTAATCTCTAACATGCTAATTTTTGCTGTTGCATCTGAATGAAGATCAGAATAATCATCTATAGAAGACATAATTTGAACTCCGCCATTGCTATTTTTAACAGATATAACAGAGCCTCGCTTAACTCCATTAATAAATAGAGGCGACCCAATATCGATTCCACCAGATGAAGAAAATGTGAATAGGACGGTTTTTTGAGATACACCCACTAATAAGCCCTTGCCTATAGTAATTCCAGCTACAAGGAGAATGAGTGATGTCAAAGCAACTATTCCAACTCGGATTTCTTTATTTATGTCCGTGTTCATAGTAGTAAGGATTGCTAAAATTAGTAAATGCTGCAGTGCAAACTTACCGCTTATTTTGTGTATAGCAAAACTTCTCTTCATGAATATATAATTGAGATGCTGGCCTTGCCAATTTTAAGGATTCAATTAATTTCTTTTCTGTATTTTGCAATCATTATGTGGCATAAGAACTTTACACTTTCCATTGGTTAACCTACATGAATTTCTTCAATGTACACTGTATTTCTAAGTTGATTTTTTCACTTTGTTTTATTGTTGTTAATAGTTATACATTAATTTCTCAACCAAGTTTTTTACGATCTGATTATACTATTATCACTGATACAAGATTTGATCAATTCAATGCTATTCCCGATAGTATTGTTTCATCTGGTTCTGCTGGAACAAATGTATATTGGGATTTTTCGGCTGTAAAGTTTCAGAATACTTTTCAAATTCTTCAATATCTCAAGGTTCCTCTATCACCTTTTAATGAGATAAAAGCTGATTATGTTTTAGAACTTATTGACTCAATTGCAGGTACTCAAGAATATGAAGCCTATTCTTTTACAGATTCGACATTTACTTTAGTGGGTAGTGGATACATTGATAAGAATAACAATAAAAATTATTTCCCTTTAACTAAACAAGCCACTTTATTGGCTTTTCCGATGGCATTCGGAGATACAATTTTTGATAAAAATGATATCAAATCTTCTAAAAAAGTATATGATGGCTTTGGAACATTAAGAATGCGATATGGCACAATTGATAGTGTAAAACGCATTACTGAAATTTATAAACAAGGTGAAATTACTATTATCGAATATACGTGGTATGATGTTAATAATGCATCACCTGTTCTTATTATAACAGATGAATTTTCTCCGAATGATACAATTCCATTTAGACAAAACATGATCATGCGTGTTAAAAAAGGAAAGTTTACAAATCTAAAAGATCAAAAAAATCAAAAATCGTTATTGTGTAAAAATGGATTTCTTTCATTTGAACAAATTTCAACCCCCTCATTTGATTTCACAGTATATTCAATAGATGGTAAATGTTTGATGTCTGGCTCTCATTCTCAAACTGAATTAGATATTTCCCAATTAACAATGGGAGTATATTATATAATCTTAAAAAATCATAATACTTCAGATATCTATACTTTTACTAAGGATTATTAAGCATGTTCAATCAACATAACATATCATTATTGTTGCTTTGTTTAGCCTTAATATGTTCTCCAGACAGATCCTATTCACAAGCCCCTAATGTAGTTTTTGATTATATATATCCCTATTCTAATGGAATCCCCATTCAAAGATTTAAAGAGAGACGAGAGAGAATTCTTAATACACATTCACCAAAATCGTTAATTGTATCTTTATCTGCTGACATCAGAAATAGGCAAAACGACGTAGATTATGAGTATTGTCAGAATAGTAATTTTTGGTATTTAACAGGTATTCCTGATCCAAGTAGCGCTTTACTTTTATCACCAGGTGGAATAAAGAAAGATGGGAATGTGTATCATGAAATAGCTTTTCTGCAAACGAGAAAAAAAGATAAAGAAGTGTGGTCTGGTACTTCTATGGGTCCTCAAGAAGCAATGACTATTTTGGGGCTTGAAAAAGCAATTCCATATTCAGAATTTAAAGATGTGTTGTTATCTTCATTACAGGGAATAGATACAGTCTTTTTTACTGGATTACCTACAAATCAAATTAAAATTCCTTTAGCAGATAAGCCATATTTTATTGAGACAGAACTTCGCAAAACATTGCAAGATAGCTTTCCTAATGTATATGTAAAAGTACAATTTCCCTTACTAATATCAATGAGAGAAATTAAGGATAATGATGAGATAAGGCTTATGCAAAAAGCTATTGATATTAGTATAGCTGGACATAAAGCAAGCATGAAATCGGCTAGGCCTGGCATGATGGAATATGAATTAGAAGCTGCAATGGAATATTCTTTTAAACAATTAGGTGCCGAGGATATAGGATATTCCTCAATTATGGGATCTTCCTACAATGCATGTATTTTACATTATACTAGAAATAAAAAACAAACTGATAATGGGGATTTAGTATTAGCTGATTGTGGTGCTGAATACCAGCATTATACAGCTGATATAACAAGAACTTATCCCATTAATGGTATATTTTCTCAAGAACAAAAAATACTCTATGATATTGTTCTTGAAGCTCAAGACTCTGCAATTCAACATTGTACTATTGGTGAAGCATTTAAAGCTCCACATAATGCTGCTCAAGCAGTTCTTATGAAAAGATTAACCGAACTTGGGATTATTCAAACTTCAGATCAGTTGAAATGGTATTTTATGCATGGTACTTCTCATTATTTAGGATTAGATGTTCATGATGCAGGAACTGGAGGAGTATTAAAGAAGAATTCTATAATTACAGTAGAACCAGGTCTATATATTCCAAAAGGTAGTCCTTGCGATAAAAAATGGTGGAATATCGGAATAAGGATAGAAGATGATATATTGATTTCAGATAATGGGCCTGTTAATATGTCTGCAGCATTAGCTAGAACAACAAAAGACATAGAACAATTAATGAATACTGTAGACAAATAAATTTACATTTCTGCGTCTATGCATTGGCTTTAATGTTAAAGGACAATTTATATGATTGAATATGTTATTGACAAAGTAGATTTACACTCTTTATTAAGAGCTCTTGGCGTTTTACAGAAAGATGAGCAAATCTTATTAGTTAACAATATAGATTTAAGAGACTATAGAAAGAAACAAGTAAGTATCTTAGTTGATAATGTTAAAAATGGTAATATATACCGTGCTCCTTTCGAAGAGTTAACAGAAAAAGAACTTGAAAATACTTTATCTCACCTATATGCTTTTGAACAATTTCTGTTAAGAGAATTTATGCAAGTTCATCAACAAATAAGTGGCGGACAAGAAGAGTTAAAGAAAAGAAATTCTAAAGCTTCCGTAAATCAAGATGGAATCCCTTTAGATATAGAGCAGCATTTATCTATGGCATTACAGAATATTCTAAAACAAGACAAAAAGAATGATTCTCAAGATACAAATTGATATCTTTTTATGAGATAATTGAGCATAATTGGAGATATAAATGTTGTGCTGATTATTACCATAATGATAACAGAATATTCATTAGCATTTATTACACCTAAGGATTTTCCAACCGATGCAAAAATAAGTCCTACTTCTCCTCTCGGTACCATTCCCCAACCGATCATCCAGTGTTTTACACCCTTCCCAGCTGCAAATCCAGAAAGTAATTTACCAATAACTGCTATAACCGTTAAAAGTATTCCTAATAATATTGTAGATGTTTGAGTAAATGCCAACAAATCGACAGACATACCTGTAATAATAAAGAATATTGGCGTTGTAAATTGTCCAATTGGAGCAATTAATTCTTCAATATGTTTTTCATTTGCCCTTTCAGCCACTGTTAATATTTTTGTTTCTATTTCAGACTGCTGATTATTACCTATAGTTTGTAATTCTTTAATCAGATGTGAACTATGAAAATCTTTAAAATGAGTAGAATCAAGCATTAATCCTGCAGAAAATGCCCCAATAATTGGAGATAAGCCAATTGCATCCGCAAGATACGCCAATAAAAAACCAAGACATAATGCAAATGTAAGCTTCATGCTTTGTCCAGCATGAATATGTGATAGCCATTTTCCCAAAAAAGGAGCAGCATAAGAACCACCTACAATACTCGCTATCAAAAATCCTAATGCTAAAGAAGACGTAATCAGTAGTTCTTGAGTATCAAAAGATCCATTCTGAATAATAGCTGTTACGATTGCCAGAATGATTAATCCTATAATATCATCGATAATAGCAGCTCCAATAATAATTTTTGATTCTTTACTATCAATAATATTAAAATCTTTAAAAACTCTTGCTGTAATACCAATAGAAGTAGCTGTTAAGGTAGCTCCTAAAAAAATATAAGTTTGGTCTGAAAAACCTGGCATTAGATATGGGCCAGCAAGATATCTACCTAATAAGTATGGTGCTAGTACACCAATAATTGCTACAAAGAATGCCCTTAGTCCTATCGATTGCATCTGCTTTACATTTGATTCTAATCCTACCTGAAATAATAAAATTACTATACCAATTTCACCCAAAAACTGAAGATACACATCAGATTTCATTGGTTGAAAATAATCTATACCCAATAGAAACAAATTTCCTAGAATGGTTCCCATTAATAACTCACCTAAGACAGCTGGCTGAGTGATTTTTTCAATCATACCCCCTAGTTTTGCTGCAAATAAAGCTATTGCAATCCATAAAAAAGATAATGCATAAGCATGATATTGCCCATCAGATGCAAAAAGTATTGTTTGATGCACAATACCTAAACCAAATACAAGTAAACACTTTTTACAGAAGTTCTTCATATATATTCAAAAGAAGTAAGCTTTGACAAATATCAAAAAAAAAGCCGTTATATAACGGCTTAAAGAAGAGACATGATCATAATTTATCGTGAAATATAGAATTTTTCGGCAAGCCTAAAATTATCACCTTGTGCAATACACATATAAATTCCATTAGGAATACCTTGGACATTCATGTCAAAGAGTTTTGATTTTCCAGAATATTCAGTGCCTTGATGTACATCCAATACTTTTTTTCCTAATAGATTATAAATTCCTATTTGGAGATTTTGTTGATTTTCTGCTACATCCATTTCTAATAAGTATAAACCCCCAGAACTCTCTCTTATCCCAATGATTCTATTTGGCTTTGATGTGTCCGCAAGTGTTCTTCTATATGAAGTTGCTGAGTCATTTTTAGATTGATTAGCAACAACTATAACACCACCAGTCATAATCTTTTTTGAATATAATGCTGCTATTTTACTTTGAGAACTCTTAGAAGTACCTCCTGCAAAAACAGGATGATTACTGAACACGAGCAGTGTGCAAAAAATTACATATGTGAGAAACAGTTTCCTCATACTTTTTTCCTTTATTTCCAATTATGCTGCAATCGGATATCAATGGTTTTTATGTAAGATAGTTCATTTCAAGCTTTATATCACGTGATGCATGTTTTTAATCACTCAAGATGTACCACACATGAGTTATAAAAATGATCTCTTTATTACAATATATCAAAAAATGTGCCTTGGTTACATTTTAGACACGATTTTATAAAAAACTTATTTTTGTTTTTTTTCATTTATACATAGCAAAACCATTGCAAATTTTATACTTACTATATTTGCAATTAAGTTTTTGTTTTTTTTATATTCTCCTCAATTTTATGAATACAATTTCAACAGTTTGTGTGTATTGTGCTTCTAGTGATAAATGTGATCCTATTCATTTACAATCCGCATATGATTTGGGTGCAATATTAGCAAAACAAGGTATCGATATTGTATATGGCGGAGGTAATACAGGACTAATGGGTAAACTGGCAGATGGTGCTATTGCTTTTGGTGGACATGTAACGGGTATCATTCCAGTATTCATGCAAAATCTAGAATGGGGTCATAAGAGTATTTCTGTTTTGGAAGAAGTTAAAGATATACATACTAGAAAACTTCAATTGATAAAAAGATCTGATGCCATCATTGCTCTTCCAGGTGGATGTGGAACATTAGAAGAATTATTAGAAGCGATTACATGGAAAAGACTAGGGTTAACACATCAGCCAATCATAATAGTGAATACTAATGGATTTTATGATCCATTAATTGCAATGTTAGATAAGATAGTTCAAGAAAAATTTATGCGCGAAGAACATCGTTTAATTTGGCATACAGTACCTTCAATTCAAGATGCCCTACCTGCAATTTTAAATGCTTCTCTATGGCCAAAAGATGCGATTGATTATGCAAAAGTTTAATAATACACTAACATGAGCTCACCTTTAGTTGATACATATAATTCTCTTAAACAATGGTTTAAAATCAGATTAACTCCTAGTCTAAAGGATATTTCTTTTTTTCAGAAACCTTATATAATTGCTTTGTTAAAGACTCTATGTATTATTCTCATATTGCAATGTATTAGTGGTATATTATTGAGTATGTACTTTATTCCTAGCATATCTCCAATTATAAGCTCTAAAGGAGTAGTTCAGGAATTTGTGCGATCTGATAAAAGTGTTCTTGATGCTGAAGGTGATACTGTAGCTTTTAAGGGACAATTTTATTTGCGCAATGCTACTAACAATGCAATTAGACCATCCCAATCATTTTATAGTATACAAAGTATTATTTATCAATCCAGCATTGGTAAGACAATTCATACTTTTCATGCTTTCAATAATCACTTGTTGATATTGATTTGCCTAATCTTACCAATTATTGCTGTATTTGATAAGTTTGTTCTTTCTGAACATGCTTTCATATGGCATCTGTGGTGGTTTTTTTCTAGTATCATGTTCATTATTTCTTGGACAGGATATATTCTTCCTTGGACGCATTATTCTGCTACTTCTTATGCTATTGTAACAGGAATATTAGAATATCATGCAGATTGGCTAGGCGGCAATGTGATTTCCAATATATTGGGAAAAAACTCCGAAGATTCTATTGCTAGATTATTTACATTACATTCGATTCTTTTACCCGCATTACTCCTCATAATTAGCACAGTTTATCACAAGAAATTAAAAGAATATGTTCACATATATATGTCATCAAAGCTCTTTGGGATATATACTTTTATACTCATGATATTTGCATATATATGCTCATTTTTCGTAGGAGACAAAATACCTGCAGATGCTTTTCTTACAAAGATAGAAGCATTAAAACCAGAATGGATTTTTCTTCCTTATCATGGAATCATTCAAAGCTTACCTACTGATGCTAGTATAATTATGATAGTATTAAGTATTATAGCTTTAGGATTTATACCTTATATATCTACACACTTTAAACAAAAAATATGGATAGTAATACTATTTAGCATACTTCTATTATCTGCCTTGATGTCTTATTCTTGATACTGAATCTGCATTTTGGTGATTACACCATAAATACCAGACTGATTTACAGATCTAACGTGAATTTCATTCATCCCGTCATGAAGTTTCCATTGATAATTATTGATTGATTGAATAGTTTTCCAATCAGATTTTTCATCATGTTTTACTTCATAATGACTAAACCATGGAGTATTTGTAGTAAAAGACAAAGTAAAATTTGGTACAGAGGCAAATTCAGACATTTTGGACAAATAATCTTGTCTATTTTTTATATCATACTTTTGCACAATCTTAGAACAATCTAAGGTTGGGATATTAAAATCAAAAAGAATTGTTGTTTGATTTAAATCAAAATACATATCATGTATATTATCAGTAAATATTGATGTTTTCCCATTGCCACCTTGACTAGTTAAAAACTGATCCTTTCCATCTAAACCATAAATTAATAAGATTGACTTACCATCTTTTAAGATATCAATCATCATATATGAAAAATATTGAGAAAGAAATTCTTTGTATTCTTTAATAATATCTTTTCTATCCCGCCTATTTACTCTGCAATATGATTCAGAAACTTCAAATTCAATATCATGATATTTTCCCTTTTTTTTCAGCTCATACATCTCATAAAAATTTAGGAATTGTCCTTTATACTTAGCATGAATACTAAATTGTGGATCTATAAATATCCACTTTCGTAGGGTATTGGACCAAACTTCACTTACTGCATGTCCCTCGCCTATAGAACCATAAGCAATATTACTTGTAGTTATGCCAACTACTCTTGAAATATAGCCGAGAGCTGTAAGAATATCAGACATAACCTTGGCATATTCTATACAACTAAAATTTCTTCCAGATTTGGCAGCTTTCAATATTTCTAATGAATTCATTGTTGATGAACTTATTGATCCATCATGCACCCATCTGCTACTAACCCAATCCATAATGCGAAGGAAATTAAGTGGTTCTGTTAATGCATTTTCGCCATATTCTTGATGTACAAATTGCTTTAAATTTTGAAACTCTGGCTTATTCAAAGATGAAGGTAATGGCAAATAATAAAAATGATCATTGATCTGTTTATTATTTGAAGTAACTATCTGAATTTTTTTATACGATGGAGAAGTTTGCGAATGGGTGTTGACAAGTGATAAAACATTAAAACTGAAGATTGTGATAAGTGTAAAAATTATTCTAAGTGTGTTCATTGATGATAATGTAAAAAACTGATAAAGATCAATGACTGCTGCATGCATTGTTCATTGTGGTGATGGTGATTTCCACTTGCAAAGAGTACAGCCAACTTCCTTTGTTACATATACAATGTATTTTACATGTATCACACAAATCCTATAACATTCTTTAAAGCATACTGAACAAGTTCTGCATTATTCGCAAATGATAACTTATCCAATAGTCTTCTTCTATAAGTGCTAATTGTTTTGACACTTAAATATAATTCTTCGGCAATTTCCCCTACTGTATATCCTTTAGCAATCATAATAAATATTTGGTATTCCCTATCTGATAACTGTTCATGAGGAAGTGACAATGAAATAATCTTCTTTTTTGTATATAACTTGGACTTTATTGATTCTGAGTCAATAAATTTTTCCCCTCGGCATATGAACTCTATAGAGTTAATTAATGATTCTTTAGTACTTGCTGATGATAAATAACCAAAAGCTCCATTCTTTAATAGCTTTACTGCAAGGGTTTCATCTTTATGAGAATTAATAAGAATTACGAATATTCTTGTTGTAATCTTCTTTTTTCTCAAAATTATATCTGATATTTCTTCACCATACATTGATACATCAACTAAAACAATTGTATGTGATTGCTTTTCTATGAGAGTGAGTACTTCAGCTTTATTTTTGGCTATTTTGATATCATAAAACATTGATTCGAGCATACACCTTAATGCTTCTGCATATATTGGACGCTTTTCTAAAATAACTATAGATGGATGTTCAATAATATTCATAACTATCTTACTTAGCTTGATATCCCAAATCGGTGGCTTTTATATCAACACTCCAGAAATCTATTCCTTTTGTAGATTTCAATGATAATCTTATGGCTCTATCATTTCCTTTTCCATGCACTTCTATGATACCAAAATTATGTTCATAAATATCTGTTTGTGGTATTCTAAAAGGATTTTTGTCAGCATCAGATTTTGGAGAAAATGTACCTGAAGTTAAAGGTGAACATGTAAATTCAAAAATTTGATATGGAAGTCTATGAACAAATGGGTCTAGTTTACTTAACTCAGAATAGTGTCTATCTCCAGACAAAAAAACAATTCCTTTTATTCCTTCTATTCCTATTCTTTTAATAATTTCAGCCCTTTCATCTGAATAGGTAGAATAATTTTCATATACAGCATTTGGATTGATAAATTGTCCACCAATTGCTATAAGTTTAAATGTTGCAGTACTTGAGATCAAATTATCCATTAACCATTGCAATTGTTTTTCCCCTAAAATTGTTCTTTTTCCAGTTTTGCTTTTATTTGGGGATCTAAATGTTCTATTATCCAATAAAAATACTTGTACATCTCCCCATTGAAAAGTAGTATAATTACCATCTGCATCAAATGGTTGCGGATTCCCCCAAAACATTGAAAAAGCCTGTTTTGTATATGATTTTAGTGTATATCCTCTATCTCCATCATTTGGACCATAATCATGATCATCCCAAATAGCATAATGATGTGTAGAAGCTAATAATGGCTGTAATTCTTTTAATGATCTAGTATGTGTATATCGATTTATAATACCAGTTCTGGAACCATAATCTGCTTCGCGTAAATATGTATTATCTCCTAACCATAACATTAAATCGGGTTTCTGATTAGCAATACTTTGAACTATTTCATAATTAGTCCCATACTGTTTTCCTGGTCTATCATATTGTTCTTCATTAACATAAAAACAACTTCCTAAAGCTATTTTAAGATCAGGCGGATCTGTTCTCCATTGCCAAAGTGCAGGCGTTTGAAAGGTTAATGGATAAGCAAAGTTCTGTTTTTTATTGTTTATAAATACTTCATACACATATTTTTTTCCTGGTTCTACTTTGTCTGCAATACACTTTACAGTGAATGCATTCTGCTCAATTGCTTTTTCCACTTTTGTAGAATACTTTTTTGAATTAGGTTCAGATGTATATTCAATTCTACACTCTGCTTCTTTCATTGTTTGTAGCCAAATAGTTACTTCTTTCATCTCTCCATGGGCAACCATAGGTCCAGACGCAATAATTGATTGGCTTAAGATTGTTTCTTGCTGAAAAAAAGAATATAAAATGACAAGAAAAGTTATAAATTTCAGGTGATTCATAATGTTCATTATATCAGTTTAACATTGTAGATAGAAAGGTATACAAATGTCTTTGTTTTTTTTGCCATCTTCAAGATAATTTCACATTATACTAGGATTATTATATGTTATTCGAAGAGATATATTCTTATTGCATGTCAAAAAAAAGAAGTGTTGAATCATTTCCTTTTGATGAATTTACATTGGTTATAAAAGTAGAAAATAAAATATTTGCACTCTTATCAATAGACAAGCCTGGATTTATCAATCTCAAACATCATTCTTTACTCATTCCAGAATTATTAGAACAATATCAGGCTATTAATCCTGGTTATCATATGAATAAAAATCATTGGATTACTATATGTTATAATGATGGAAGCCTATCTGCATCTTTTATTCAGTCTCTAATCGATATTTCTTATTCATTAATTGTTGAATCACTTCCCAAACGTAAAAGATTACGATTACAAGCAATATGTAAGATAATCCCTTATCAAAGCGAAGAATATAAAGCTTGTTTGGCTTTAAGAAATGAGGTCTTAAGACAACCCCTAGGCTTACATTTTAATGAAAAAGATCTTGCTGATGATCTGCACGATATACATATTATTGCAAGCACCGAAGATCATGTACTCGGTTGCCTGATTCTGAAAGATATTGATAAAACTAAGGTGAAAATGAGGCAAGTTGCGGTTAGTCCAAAATTTCAAGGAATGGGAATAGGAAAAGACATGGTACAATTTGCCGAACAAACTGCTTTACGAATGCATTATACTACCATAGAACTTCATGCTAGATTGGAATCAGCTCCCTTTTATGATTCCTTACTGTATACAAGATTAGGCAATCAATTCTTAGAAGTGAATATTCCACATATTAAAATGTATAAGAATCTCTAATCATTTGGATTATATGGTTTTACCATAATTACTTCTTCTCTTTCCATCATAACTGCTCCTGGATGTGAGCCTTTTTTCTTTCTGATATATTTTTTAAATGTATAAGACACAGGAGTATAACTAGCATTTCTTGATTGAGAATAATATGCAGCTATCGCGGCTGCTTTTTCAATGATATGTTTTGGCGGTATTCCTTTTCCTTTAATTATGGCATGGCTGCCGCTAACTCCCCTTGCATGAAGCCATATATCATTTGGCTTGGCAAATTGTTTCGTTAACTGATCATTATTTTCGGCATTTTTCCCTAAATACACTATGAAATCCTCGCTTAATTCGAAAACTCTATAAGGTGAATCATGCTGAGTTTGTGTCTTTTGAATACCTACAACGATCGAAGAATATTTACTATTTAAGGATTCAATCTGCTTACTTGTATTACAAGTACTTATATCTTTTTTTAATATTAGTAGATTCTCTAAGGTTTGTAGTAATTGTGGATATTTTTGTTGATTGATTTTTTCTTTGATTTTGTTTTTTCTAGCTTTTTCAAAATATAATTCAGCATTTTCAATGCAAGTTTTATTCTTAATTACAGGAACAGAAACGTACTGACCTTCATTGTCAACACATTGCAATGTATCTGTTACTATATTGTGTGATTTATATGTCTGTTCTAATAATAGATTACCATATAATATTGCTTTTGCAATTCTATCTGCTGATTTAGATTGATCTGTGATTTGGCTTAATGATCTCTGTATTTTTTCAATTGACAGACCAATTTTCTTCTCAATATTTTCCTTCGATTTTAGAAATGAATTACTTTTTATTTCTAAGCCTTTGGCTCTTCTAATTGCTTCACTAATTGACTCCCCTTTCCACAAAAGCTCTGGATACTGTTCCAATTCGATGCAAGAGATGATTGATTGATGTTCAGCATTTCTATAAAGATAAAATTGATTTGATATAAGGGCTAGATCTCTTATCTGTAATGCATATAATAATAGCTCATCTATATCATTTGAGTGTACATCGAAGATTGTTAATGAGTCTGTAAATCTTTTTCCTTTTTTCTCAAAAAACCGACATAAGACTTCCTTGGCATAGATTGGACCAAGTAATAATGAACATGATGAAAGAGCATCTACAATTGGTGTATCTGGAGGGAACGAAGTAAAACTCTTTGGTGGCATAGTTTCAGGTATAAATGAATCACCATGAGTCAATGTAGTTTTCTTAAAAGTGGACAATATCATATCATCTTTGCTAACACTATATATAGCATTAGATGCACCTCCATAGAACATAGCTACAATAGACCCGCCTGTTAATGAAATCCTAATAATTCTATCAAAAGGATGAATTGTACAATCAATAAACTGCATGCCGATCAATTCAGGAAACATTGACACAGCATTATATTTTGCTTTATGTGAATTACCTTTTAGATATATACATGAATTACCAGAATTCATAGAGAATTCTAATGCCTGAATAATACCATGATATTCAAATTGTATGATAAGAGTGTTTTTTTCTTGAGAATATATATCTGTAATAATATGATTCTTAAGGATGATAGAACATTCCGCAGCACAATGAAAAAGTGTATAATAATGTCTATGCAAGTACATAATTAAGCTTGAAAAAGAGATATTCTAATTGATAATCAAAACAATTTAACCGTATGGCTTTTGTATTTTTACATTTATAAATAGCTAAACAGCAACACAATAATACACAATGCTTCAATTACATGAATACAGTTAACTCACAAATAGAGATTAAGACATTACAAAGAAACCTTGGCTTTAAGGAATCTTTAGCATTAAATATGATTGATATGGTAGGAATTGGGCCATTTATTGTTTTGCCAATGGTAATTCAGTCTATGAATGGTCCACAAGCAATTATAGCTTGGATTGCGGGTGCATTACTTGCATTTGTAGATGGATGTATTTGGGCGGAATTAGGAGCTGCAATGCCAAAAGCAGGAGGAAGTTATGAATTTCTAAAAGAGAGCTATGGTAAATTTTCTTTTGGAAAGATTATGTCTTTCTTATTTATATGGCAAACTGTCTTTCAAGCGCCTTTGGTTATTGCTTCAGGTTCAATTGGTTTTTCACAATATTTCTCTTATGTAATGCCAGTTTCTTTGATTCAACAAAAAATGATTGCTGGCGGGATTGTTATACTTATCTTCCTTTTATTATATAGAAATATTAAGGATATAGGAAAAATATCTTTAGTATTATGGATTACTGTTATTGGAACTATGGCATGGTTAATATTTGGAGGTATAACACATTTTAATTCTACCTATGCTTTTGATATTCCTTCAGAACCTAGTGTATTTTCTTCATTATTTTTTGCAGGATTAGGCCATGCAATGTTAAAAACTGTGTATTCATATTTGGGTTATTACAATGTTTGTCATTTGGGTGGAGAAATTTCTGAACCAGAAAATATTATACCCAAAAGTATATTCTATTCGATTGCAGGAATAGCATTATTGTATTGTGCCTTACATATTAGTATCATTGGAGTAATACCTTGGCAACAAGCTGCCCAATCTCAGTTTATTGTCAGTACATTTGTTCAAAGTATCTATGGATCTACTGCAGCATATATAGCAACTATTTTAGTATTAATTATAGCTTTTAGCTCTCTGTTTGCTGTCACCTTAGGATATTCAAGAATCCCTTATGCAGCAGCCAAAGATGGAGTTTTTTTTAAAGTTTTTGCTAAGCTACATCCTACCAAACATTTTCCGCATATCTCATTGATTATTTTATGTTCTGTTGCCTTTCTATTTAGTTTACTATTTAGAATGAGTGAAATTATTAGCGCAATTGTTGCAATGAGAGCATTAGTCCAATTTATCGGTGGCGGTGTCGGGCTGGTATTGTTAAGAAAGAAAAATGGCGCTTCTTTTTTTCCTTGGAAAATGAAATTATATCCATTACCAATAATTATAGCAATTGCTATTTGGTTATTTCTTTTTATTTCAACTGGAATCTTTGCCTTATATGGAATTGGTTTTATAACATTGGGACTTATCATTTATGGCATCAGAGCATATTCACTATCTGATTTTCCATTTTCTGTGAAAACATATCATGAATAAGATAAATAGACGATCATTTATAGAACATGTATTTGGTTGGACAGGCATTCTTGCTTTAACTACTATAGCTTTAAAATATATATCTAGTTCAAAAAGCAAGCTATCAGCTACAAAAAAAATGGTTATTGGTAAAAAACAAGAATTATTTGCTAATACAGATGTAATTGAATACGTGATTGGAAATGAAAAAGCAATAATCATTCAATCTGGCGAAGAGTTAAAAGCATTTAATGCTGCTTGTACTCATGCGGGATGTCCAGTTAATTGGGATACCAATGCAAAAAATTTCATCTGTAAATGCCATGGTGGAGCGTTTAATGAAAAAGGAGATCCAATCTTTGGACCTCCTAAAACATCACTGCAGCAGTATAAAGTAGTATTAAGAGAAAGTACAGATGAGATTATTCTCTATACATAGTCTGCTTTGATTATACTACATATGTAAACTCAACTTTGCCAGTTTTTACATTATGATAAGCGCTTACTATTCCAATTTCTTGTGCTTCAACTTGTTTTCTAAGATACTCTGATAAACGTAATACTTCTCGAACAGAATGCTTTACATTTTCAATTGAAACTTGTTCGATTTGACTTTCTATGGTAGTGTTTTCAGTTAAAGGGTACAATCCAGCCTGAGAAGCAACATCTTGAATTACTGATGTAATAGTTCCTATACTATGCTCTTTTACATTTTTTACAGATAAAGCAACTGCTCCGCAATTAGAATGAGCTTTTATAACTATTAATTTTGCACCTAATTTGGAACAAGCTATTTCTAAGCTTCCAACAACTTCTTTGGATATAATATTTCCAGCAATTCTAATAGTAAGGATTTCTCCTATACCAGCATCAAATAATATTTCAGGCGTTGCCCTAGAATCGATACAACCTACTATTGCGCACATAGGACTTTGTTCATTTGCAGTAGCATGAGCTTGCTCTAGAAAATTTTTATCTGAGATAGTACCGGAACAAAATCTTTCATTTCCTTCAATAAGTAAACTCAGTACTTTTTTATAATCTAATTTTTCACGAGTATCCTTATCTAATACATTTACAAAGTCAATATGATCTTTGAGAATATATGTATCCTTTTGCCCCAGAATATTTAATTGGATATTTTTTTGAGGTGCAACAATTTCTTTAAAGTCTTCAATTAATTCTATAATGTCTCCATCTATATAATTTGTATTTGTAGCATCTAAAATCACTTTAGAATGCTCTGGTATATTCCATAAAGTCTCTTTAATAGAGGCTTTATTCAAGAATGAGACCTGATTTGGCATTACAATTTTTATAATCTCACCAACATGAAGACGATAATCTTCTCTTTGAAAAGGATTTCTAAAGTTATTTCTTAATAAAAAGAAAATCCCTACTCCTAAACCGATCAAAACGCCAATAAGTAAATCTGTAAACACGATTGCTAGAACAGTTGCAATAAAAGGAGTGAATTCTTGCCACCCTTTTTTATACATTGAAGTAAATATCGATACTTTAGCAAGTTTATATCCTGTAACTAATAATATGGCTGCCAAAGAAGACAATGGAATTGCATTTAAAAGATCTCTGAATAATAGGACACTAAGAATAATGAAGAAGCCATGAAATATTGATGACATTTTTGATGAATTGCCAGATTGAATATTTACCGAACTTCTTACTATTACAGATGTTATAGGAATTCCTCCGAATATTCCTGCACAAAGATTACCTATTCCTTGAGCAATAAGTTCTTGATTTGGTGGTGTATGTCTTTTTTGAGGATCAATTTTATCAACAGCTTCAATATTTAAGAGCGTTTCTAAAGATGCTACTAGAGCAATTGTAAATGCAACTGTCCAAATAGATGGCATCATGAAAAAAGAAGCCTGAGGTATATGCAGGAATGTATCTAATTGATTAAAGGAAATCTGAGGAATGGCAACAAGATGTGTAGACTCAATTGCCAATGAAGGAATAAATTCTTTTAAGAAACCATTACAGAGAACACCTAATATTACTACAAAGAGAGATGAAGGAAAAAACTTCATTTTTTTTAATGGGGTTTTATCCCAATTCACTAAAATGAGAATTGAGATGGCACAAATCACTAATGCTGCAGGTGTTATATTATTTATAGAATTAATGAGTTCGGAAAAAGAATTGTTTCCATCCATTTGAAAGAATTGAAAATCACCTTCCATATCAGCATCATAACCAATTGCATGAGGTATCTGTTTAAGAATTAGAACAATTCCAATTGCTGATAAAAGGCCTTTAATGACATTTGTTGGAATGAAATCTGCAATCAAACCAGTTTTAGTAATCCCCATTATCAATTGAATCAGCCCAGCTAGAAAAACAGCTGCCAAGAATAATTCGAATGAACCTAATTGATGTATAGAAGCTAAAACAACTGCCGCTAAACCTGCGGCTGGACCACTAACACTAGTGTCTGACTTGCTTAAAAAACCAACGATAATACCACCAATTATACCTGCAATTATACCAGATAACATCGGTGCACCCGAAGCAAGTGCTATACCTAAACATAAAGGCAAAGCAACTAAAAACACAACAATACTTGCGGGTATGTCAGATTTTAAATGTTGAAAATTCACTATTGATTCTCTATAAATTGTATTTAATACTTCAAAAAATACCATAATAAAACATAAAAAAAAAGGTCGAAAAAACTCGACCTTTTTAAATTATTACTTTTTATTTGATTTGACAGGTATTTCTAATTCTTTATCTGGTATTGGGTTTTCAGATAGTAATTCTTTACTGTTTTTGGGTTTGGGCAAAACAATAAATGATAAATCATTTTTTTGAGAATCTAATTCAACATTCACAATTGTGTCTTCTTTAACAACAGACTTTAGTAATTCTTCAGCCAATGGGTCTTCTAAATATTTTTGTATAGCTCTTCTTAAAGGACGAGCTCCATACTTTTCATCATATCCTTTTTCTACAAGAAATTCTTTAGCTTCTGTTGTTAAATGAATCTCTATATTCATTGATTGCATACGTGTAAGCAATTTAGATAGCTGAATATCGATGATTGAAAATATATGTTCTTTCTTTAATTGACGGAATACAATGAAATCGTCTATCCTATTTAAAAATTCAGGATTAAACATTTTTTTCATTGATTCTTCAATAGTATTTTTCATATGATCATATTCAGCATCAGGTGCTTTTTCTGAAAAACCAATAGAACCACCAGCCTTGATATCTCGAACACCTACATTAGATGTCATAATAATTACTGTGTTTTTGAAATCAATTTTTCTACCTAAACCATCAGTTAATATTCCATCATCAAATACTTGAAGAAGAATATTAAATACATCAGGATGTGCTTTCTCAATTTCATCAAATAGTATAATACTATAGGGTTTTCTACGAACTTTCTCGGTAAGCTGTCCACCCTCTTCATAACCAACATAGCCTGGGGGTGCACCAACAAGTCTTGATACAGCAAATTTTTCCATATATTCACTCATATCAACACGAATCAAAGCATCTTCACTATCAAACATATATTTAGCAAGAACTTTTGCTAATTCGGTTTTACCAACACCTGTAGGACCTAAAAACATAAATGAGCCAATTGGCCTTGATGGATCCTTTAATCCTGCTCTAGCACGTCTGATCGCTCTGGCAAGATTATCAATAGGTTCATCCTGTCCAATAATTTGTTTTTTAAGTTCTTCTGCCATTTTTAACAATTTCTCAGTTTCACCCTCGGCAATTTTATTTACAGGAATATTTGTCATCATTGCTACAACATCAGCAATATCTTCTGCAGATACAGAAAACACTGTATTAGCAGCAGATTTTTCCCATTCTGCTTTAGCTGTTTCTAATTCCAATTGATGTTTTTTCTCTAAATCACGCAGTTTTGCAGCTTCTTCAAAATTTTGTGCTTTTACAACTCTGTTCTTATCTGCTCTAGCTATTTCTATTTTTTCTTCTAATTCTGTAATTTCTTTTGGTACATTAATATTAGACAAGTGAACTCTTGCACCAGCTTCATCTAATACATCAAGAGCTTTGTCAGGTAAATATCTATCACTGATATATCGTTCAGAAAGTCTGACACATGCTATTACTGCTTCGTCAGAATACTTTACGCCATGATGAGTTTCATATCTATCTTTAACATTATTAAGTATTTGAATTGTTTCATCAGAAGATGGCGGATCTACTGTGATTTTTTGGAAACGTCTATCTAATGCACCATCTTTTTCGATAAACTGTCTATATTCATCTAATGTTGTAGCACCAATACACTGTATTTCACCTCTTGCCAATGCAGGCTTAAACATATTAGAAGCATCCAAAGAGCCTGAAGCACCACCAGCACCAACAATTGTATGTAATTCATCGATAAATAGAATCACATCTTTAGCTTTTTCTAATTCATTCATCACAGCTTTCATGCGTTCTTCGAATTGTCCCCTATATTTTGTTCCTGCTACTAATGCAGCTATGTCTAAAGTAACTATTCGTTTATCAAAAAGAACGCGAGATACTTTCTTCTCCATAATTTTTAAAGCTAGGCCTTCTACAATTGCAGTTTTACCTACTCCTGGCTCACCAATTAATACAGGATTATTCTTTTTTCTTCTGGAAAGTACCTGAGAAACTCTTTCAATTTCTTTTTCTCTTCCTATTACTGGATCTAGTTTCCCTTCTGAAGCTAATTTGGTTAAATCTCTTCCAAAATTATCAAGCACAGGTGTCTTTTGCTTTTCCTGAGCAGCTGGGCCTTTTGATGTAGACTTTAATTTTTCAGATTTAACAGGAGTACTTTGACGTCCATTTATAATATTATCTAATTCTTTTCTTATGCTTTCATAACTTAATGAAAACTGAGAAAGTATCTGAGCAGCTATATTATCATCATCTCTCAACAAAGCTAGAAGTAAATGTTCTGTTCCAATAACATCCGACTTATAAAGCTTTGCTTCAAGATATGTAATCTTTAATACTTTTTCGGCTTGTTTAGTTAATGGAATATTACCTATGGTAAGTGTCCCAGAGCTTGATCTAATTGTATCTTCTATGGCCTTCTTTAACTTGAATAAGTCAATATCCAAATTTCTTAATACTTTTACTGCAATTCCTTCGCCTTCGCGAATGATACCTAATAGTAAATGTTCAGTCCCGATATAGTCATGCCCTAATCGTAAGGCTTCCTCACGGCTTAAACGAATAACATCTTGAACTCTATTTGAAAAATTGCCTTCCATATACGTTCTCCAATAAGTAAGGAGATTATTTAGATTATGTTGTATGTATTCATGCAATATCTGATTATACATTTGTGCATTAACAATATAGGTATCATAAATAGAATTATATATGGATAGCTATGAATTGTGTATACTTAAAGCAGTCAGCTGTGCATTTTGGTTGGACGTCTTGAACTATAGAATATTGCATCATATCTTGGCATTTATCAAAGATATTATTCTTTGAATATTTTCCAAAATGATATTAAATGATAGATTTGTAAATATTACTTTATATACTTTTATGAATATATAAATGACAGATAGTTTTTTAGATACAGAATATTCTTTAAGGATATTAGCAGAATCAGGCAAAAGATTTATCGTTGCTCACAGGGGGTCTTCTGGAACTGCACCAGAGAACACTCTTATATCATTACAAAAGGCAATTGATGCTGGTGCATCTGTAATTGAAGTTGATGTCCAATTGACTAAAGACAATCAAGTAGTTTTGCTTCATGATCCTCATCTTGGAAGAACAACTTCTGGTAAAGGATTAATAAGTAATTATACATATTCTGATTTACATTCCGTTGATGCTGGTTCATGGTTTGATACTAAATACTCAGCAGAAAGAATCCCATTATTATTTGAGGCGATTGAGCTTCTAAAAAAGAATAAGGTTTTTGTTAATATAGAAATAAAACCTCCGCAACCTCATGAAGATTTCAAAAAAAGGGTTGATGCAATTACCGATATAGTTATACAAGCTAATATGTCAGAGGCAACTTTATTTGGATCCTTTCACCATCACTCATTAGCATATTTAAAAAAAACATATCATAATCTTTATACATCTGCAATTAATGTTCCTGGAGATAAAAGACTTCCTTCGGAGATTGCAAAAGAAATTGGTTGCGATGCTTTTGTATGTTCTCTTAAAGAATTAAATCACAGAAGAGATGATGATGCTTTTTCACATAAACTTATGATGGGTGTGTACAGTATAAATTCAGAAAAAGATTTTGAAAAAATCATGAAATATAAAGCATGTGCCTTGGTATCTAATTTCCCTTCGAATTTATCGGCATGGTTATCCCAATCACAAAAACAATAATCAGATTCTGTTTATAAGCATAAAATAATGATCATTTTTCTCATTCTTTGGTATTATTAACTTCATGGTGATTATTTCTTTGATAGGATATACAGCAGCTTTTTGCTCTACATTTGCTTTATTACCCCAAGTAATCAAAGTGTGGAAAACAAAAGAAACAGATCAATTATCTGCTGGCACTTTTACTATGATGCTTGCTGGTGCTATCCTTTGGCTACTATATGGCATATTAAGAGACGATATAATAATCATGATGGCAAATAGTGTTGCTCTCTTTTTTATTGGTTTTATATCATATATTAAGTTGATGAATAATAAAACATCTTAATTCACAAAAAACAATGAATTATCTTTTTAAGACTACTCTTCTCATTTCCGCATTATGTGTTCTTTGTAGTTCTGGATATGCTGGCATTTCTGCTGTCCATATATTTCCAGAAAAACCAGGCCCAAACGATACTATTACCCTTTTATATTATGCACAAGCTGGTAATCAGGCTTTAGCCCATTATCAATCTGATATTTTTATTCATACTGGTTTAATAACATCAACAAGTAGTTCTCCTACTTCTTGGAAATATGTTGTTGGTGAATGGGGTACATTTGATAAAAAAGTCAAAATGAATAGAATCTCTGAAGACACATTTATGATTAGAATTCATCCTAAAAGTTTTTATAATCTTCAACCTGATGAAGATATTATAAAAATTGCATGTGTTTTTAGAAATGCCGATGGCTCTATTGTTGGAAAGGATGAAAAAAACAAGGACTTTTTTATTGACTATGCTTCCGAAGAATTTATTGACAATGATAAACATTCTTCAATGAATCCACTGTATGATACGGTTCCATTTCCTCTTCAATATCAAAATTTCGAAGGATATTTTCAGGATAGCAATGGCATAGTTTTGAATCTTACAAAAGGGAAAATCTCAATACAAAGACTCCATAATAAGGCATTAAGAGTAAGCTTTTCAGAACAAGCTCATCCTCCATTAAACAATCCATATGGCATTCACACCATACCTTCCTCTATTCAATTTATTTCCATTGATTTTGGAGATTTTATGGAGTTTAGATCTTTTGACAATGAAATTATCTGTAAAGTGGATAAAAATCCAGTTCGTTTATCTTTTATTCACAAGAAGCAATTATTATTAAGAGAGTTTAATGGACTATTTGAACACTATCAAAACAAAGCTGTTTCATTTGAGTTAAGTCCTGATGAATCTATTTTTGGAGGTGGATCTAGGGCATTACCATTAGATAAAAGAGGATATTCGTTTCCTTTATATAATACTGCTGTTTATGGTTATTCCAATGGGGCTGAACAACTTAATGCAACTATTCCTTTATTTATTTCAAATAAAAATTATGGACTCTATTTAGATACTTATGCAGCAGGTATGGCAGATATCGGATTCAAAAATAAATCCACTATGAAATTTGCTATAGAATCAGGTAGCTTATCTTATATAGTATTTTGGGGCGATTCATTTGCTGATATTGTGTCCTCATATACTGATTTATCTGGACATCAACCTTTACCTCCTATATGGTCTCTTGGATTTATTCAATCAAAATATGGTTATAAGAACCAAAATGAAGCAATAGATATCGTTCAAAAGTTGAAAAAAGCTCAGATACCTTTAGATGCCCTAGTATTAGACTTATATTGGTTTGGTAAAAAAGAGTTTATGGGGAATTTAGATTGGGATAATGAGCAATGGCCTAATCCCAAAAAAATGATTGCATCCTTTGATTCACTTGGTATTAAGACTATTCTGATTACAGAACCTTATTTTGTAAAAAGTTCTTCTCAATATTCTTATGCTTCTGACCATGATTATTTTGCAAAAAATGAATTAAATCAACCATATATTATCTCAGATTTTTGGGCAGGTCCAGCATCATTATTAGATATTTTCAATATTGATGCAAAAAAGTGGATGAGTACATTTTATAAAAAACAATTATCTCTTAATGTTGGTGGTTGGTGGAGTGATTTGGGAGAGCCTGAAAATCATCCTAAAGAAATGAGACATACTTTAGGAAAAGCTCGTGAAGTACATAATATATACTCTATGTTTTGGAGTGAAATGTTGTGGGATGTATATAAAGAACATGCTCCTCAAACAAGGCTATTCAATCTTTGTAGGGCAGGTTATACAGGGATGCAGCGATACTCTACATTTCCTTGGTCGGGTGATATTCAAAGAAGTAATGAAGGTTTACAGGCACAAATACCAATTATGCTTACAATGGGACTCAATGGTGTTGGTTATATGCATTCTGATTTAGGTGGATTTACAGGAGGTCCACAAAATGATGATTTGTATATTCGATGGCTACAATTCGGAGCATTTTGTCCGATTATGAGAGCTCATGGCGAAGGTGTACCATCAGAACCTATTCATTATCCAGATTCTGTGCTTTCTATTGTTAGAGAGTACATTAAACTAAGAACCAGATTTCTTCCATATAATTATACATTAGCATGGGAGAACACACAAAAAGGATTTCCTTTAGCAAGGCCTATTTTTTGGAATGATATTGCTTATTCCAACTTTACAGAAATTCAAGATGAATATCTGTGGGGTAACAATATATTGATTGCTCCAATTTTAGAGGCAGGAAAAAGGAAGAGGAATGTTATTCTTCCACATGGCAATTGGTTTGACTATTGGAGCAATACTAAAATCACTGGAAATAGTTCTTTAGATGTTTTGGCTCCTATTTCTGCTTTACCAATCTTTATAAAAGGTGGTACAATTCTTCCGCTTACCAAAGAACTTGAGAATACTCAGCAATATAAGGCCGATACATTCTATGTTCTGTACTATAGAGATACATCTATAAAAGAGAATACTTTTGATATCTTTACCGATAATGGGAAAGACCCAATGTCTATTAAAGACAGCGCATATAGACTGATTGAATGTAAAGCTCTTGAGTCAACTTCAAATAAAGAAACTCAATTTTCTATTCAGTATAAGCAAGGTAAAGGATTTGCTGGAGAGCCTTCAAAAAGATCTTTTCACTTAAACCTGATAAATGTAGATCATGCGCCAATATCAGTAAAAGCTAATAATGTATCGATTAAGTTGGCAAAAGATGAAGGTTCTTTCTTAAAAAGTAAAGTTCCGATTGCTTGGTATACCACAACTAAGAACAATAGTAAGGTTGGAGAATTACATATTCGTTATACAATGTATGGAGAAAAAGCTCCAATTCTCTCTATTATTCATTCAAAATAATTTATTCTTTTAATGCTCCAGCTGTTAAACCTTCAATAATTTTTTTACTAAAGAGAATAAACAATAGTAATACAGGAATTGCAGAAATACTTGCACCAGCCATAAGATGTCCCCAATCTATAGATTGACGTCCAATATAATATGCCAATCCAACAGGCAAAGTTCTCATTTCTGGTGAATTTGTAAATAAAAAGGGATAAAGGAATGAATTCCAACTTCCTAGAAATGTATAAATAGCCAACACGGTTAATACCGGCTTGCATAATGGCAATACAATTCTAAAAAATATATATAATTCACCAGCTCCATCTATTCTTGCTGCATCTTCGATATCCGAGGGCAATGATTGTATAAATTGACGCATAAGAAATACTGCAAAAGGCGCTAATATTCCCGGTATTATTAATGCCCAAAATGTGTCAATCCAATCAAAAGCAACCATCATTCTATACAGTGGAATCATTATTACTTGCTGAGGCACCATCATTAAACCCATCACTGATGCAAAAAGGATATGTTTCAAGGGAAAATCATATCTAGCAAAAGCATAGCCACATAAAGAAGCAAAAAATACATTACCAATCGTTACAATGATTGCTATCATTAATGAATTAACAAAATATCTACCAAATGTATCGGTAATAAAAATATCTGCATAATTCTGAAACGATGGCGTTTCCTGAAAAAATTGCAAAGGAGAAATGAACGATTCTGGATGCTGAAATAAGGAATAAGCTAACATTATGATCATAGGAATAATCATAACAATAACTGTTGATATTAATATTCCATTAATAATCAATGATGATATACTCTTTTTACTTATTATAGGTTTCACAATGATATCAATTATTTAATGACGCCTAATTTTTTTCCAATCTTTTCAAATCCAGCAATTGCTTTATCTAAATGTTCTTGTGTATGTGCAGCAGAAATCTGGACACGAATTCTGGCTAATCCTTTAGGGACAACAGGAAAAAAGAAACCTACTACATATATATCTTCATCTAATAATTCTTTGGCAAATGTTTGAGCCAATACTGCATCATAAAGCATAATAGGTACAATTGGATGCGTACCTGATTTAATGTCAAAACCTAATGCTTCCATTTTAGAACGAAAATACTTTGTATTCTCTTCTAATGTGTCTCTTAATTGAGTAGTTGTGCTTAATAGATTGAATATTTCAATTGATGCTCCAACTACAGAAGGAGGTAAAGAATTACTGAATAAATATGGACGAGATCGCTGTCTTAATATGTCGATTATTTCTTGACGTCCTGTTGTGAATCCACCAATTCCTCCACCAAGTGCTTTGCCAAGCGTTCCAGTAATGATATCAACCCGTCCAGTAGCATTACATAGTTCTGTTACTCCTCTGCCTTTGGCACCCATAAATCCCATAGAATGACATTCATCTGTCATTACTAAAGCTCCATAAGTATCTGCTAAATCACAAATTTTATCTAATGGTGCTATTGTTCCATCCATAGAAAAAACTGCATCTGTAGCAATCATAATAAATCGAGCATTCTCAGCTTTTGCTTGTTGTAATTTTTCTTCTAAATCTGCCATATCCGCACATTTATAGCGATATCTTTTTGCTTTACATAAACGCACACCATCGATAATGGAAGCATGATTAAGTTCATCTGAAATAATAGCATCTTGTTCTGTAAGTAATGGTTCAAATACTCCCCCATTTGCATCAAAACACGCAGCATATAGGATAGTGTCATCAGTACCACAAAATTCCGCTATCTTTTTTTCTAATTCTCGGTGGATATCTTGTGTTCCACAAATAAAGCGCACGCTAGACATACCATAGCCATGAGAATCAAGAGCATGTTTTGCAGCTTCTATTACTTGAGGATGTGAAGATAAACCTAAATAATTATTAGCGCAAAAGTTTAAAACTTTATTATTTCTTCCTGCAACTTCAATTTCAGGACCTTGTTCGGAAACAATTATCCTTTCTGATTTATAAAGTCCATTGTCTTTAATAGTTGCAATTTCATTCTGTAAAAACTGTTGGAAAGAACCGTACATATAGATCACTTATTTATTAAAAAGTAGGAAATTTACAATATCACAGTAAAAGCGTAGCATTTCCGAATACCTTGATTTCAGCAGTATCCGTACATTCTGATAATAATTGTTTGATATTTTTTTTGAAAACAGGATGAATTCTATCTGGGGAAATATCCGATAATGGTTGTAATACAAATGTTCTTAGATGCATCCTTGGATGAGGAATTACTATGTCTTCAGAATCAAATATACAATCTTCGAATAATACAATATCTATATCAATCTCTCTTTCATGCCATTTTGGCCTTAATTGTCTACCAATTGTATATTCAATACGTTTACATATTTCAATAATGTACTCTGGGCTTTTATCAGTATATCCACAAATAGCACAATTAAGAAAAACCGGCTGATCATTATAACCAACCGGTTCTGTTTCATATACTGATGAGCATTGCAAATCAGTGATTGATTCTGAAAGTAAAGATATTGCTCTTTTCATCGATATTAATCTATCGCCAAGATTAGCACCTATAGAAAAAGCTATATATGATGTTGAATTAGAAGGCATCTCTAGACATCGATCTTTCTACTTCAACATAATCTATCAGATGTCTAATAGGAACAGTTAACTTTCTTAATCTCACTGTTAATTTTTCAATAGCAGTAAATTTATCCATCAATTCACTAGCGATTTCATAACTCAATGTTTCTATTAAGCTATATGAATCTCCATTCACAATTTCATTTATAGAATAGACGATTTCTTCATAGTTCAATGCATTTTGAACATCATCACTTAAAACAGCTGTTTTATCAGAATAATATAAATCTACATCAACTTGATATTTGCCGCCCAATGTTTGTTCTTCACTTCTTACGCCATGATTGGCATAGAATTGTATATTATTTAGTGTTAATCGTGTTAAGCTTGATTGTTTATTCATAAGAATCCAATAAATAAAAAATTAAAATCCCTGTTTTTGAATAAAGACACCTTTATCAACCTTTACAAAGAAATCTTGATAAAATTTAGCATCCTCAACTTGATATACTTCTTTAGGATTTCCTAAATTATCAAGCACTTTTACCTGAAAATTAGCTCGCACTTTGGTTTGCTTTCCAAATTCAGAAATATTAACACTTGATTCAACAATTTTAATTTTATTATATGTTAAATCATTATTATTATTTCGTGATCTATTTCTATCGATTCCTTTAAAAAATTCCGACCAAAAATCATTGGAGTTACCTCGTGATTGAGACAAGTCTATTTCTTTTTGTGCCGTAAGTAATCCTAAATCTAATTGTGCATTTTTGACAATAAAACCATCATCTTGCAATACATTGATAACAGCTTTCATTATCAATTTTACATTATTTGTATCGAATTCTCTGGTTTGTACTTGTCTGGTTTGTAATTGCGTTTTAGGTGGATCTGGGGCTTGATATGTATTTACAATTGTGCAAGCAGATATCATGCTGACAATTCCTATTAATGCAAGAATAAAAATGGAATTGTAATGTACTGTTTGTTTCTCTTTTTTGTGAAGGTTATTATTCATAACAGATCTCTTATATATTGTTATAAATTATACACTTAAAACTTAGAGGCATGATATGAAAATGATTTCACTTTGCTATTCGTATCAAATTTTATAACTACTGTTAATGTTCTTTGTGTTACTGCAGCCGCTCCAGATCTGCTACCAGAGGCATATAATACCACAAATAATCCACTCGAATTTTCTGAGTATGATGCTTCTGTTGCTATTTTGTCAAAAACCCATGTTTCATCACCACCTTCATCTTTGGTGACAATATTTGGAGAACCAAGTGCTTCAGCTACTTGAGCACCACTCATTCCAACTTTAATTTCTTTTTGAACTTTTCCTACTGTTAAATCTTGTTCTTTTACTGAATGTAAATTAGAACGATGATCTACTGTTGTACATCCTGATGCTACAATACTAATGATTGCAATAAAAGCTAAACTTTTAATAGTGTTCATGATTATTCTCCATGAGCATATAATAGTGAAAGAGATTATTCTATAAAATGGATTAATGATTTTGCAAGTAAACCGCCATCTTTTGAGCGAAATATAACTGTATAAGCTCCTGAATTAATAGCATTTGGCTTCGATAATGTAATCATATTTTTACCAGTATCGATATTCCACGAACCAAGAGCATGTTTATTACCTATTGCATCAATTAATTCTATATCTGTTGAGATTTGGTCTTCTGACTCACAATATAAAGTAACTGTATTAATAGCTGGATTTGGATATATCTGCAATGTCTTTATCTGTTTTCCAGATTGAATAATCGTTAGATCTTTGCATAGATTAATGATTCTTATTTCACCCGATTTCCACAATATAGGAATAGAAGGACCTATAAATCCATTTGATATAGTAAAATCTAATGGTGATTGTCTTGTTTCTGCAATTCCTGCGGGTCCTTCTAATGTTACCAAAGAAGAAGAACTTGATAATTTACCGATATATTCAATGCCTATATGTCTGATATCATTTATTATTTGATTTTTAACAAGCGATGCCTTTCCGCTGGTTGAAAAAGCGGTATCTGG
>Ga0209358_10000184_pt1 | contig 58424 bp, 59 predicted proteins | sample LauGreFa1BDMLBSN_2_FD_187574 | JGI IMG/M metagenome (GOLD analysis project Ga0209358, IMG submission 187574) | Freshwater lake microbial communities from Lake Michigan, USA - Fa13.BD.MLB.SN (SPAdes) (version 2) | ecosystem: Environmental > Aquatic > Freshwater > Lake | place: Lake Michigan, USA... | reverse complement strand
GAACTTGGCGACGAACTTGGCGATAGCGGACTGTGTAACAGATGTCATTGTTTCTGCTTTCTTCTCTGGGAAGTTGGTCTCAAAAATCAACTTTATTTTGGGCTTGGAAGAAGCTACGTGGGTGTGTCGGTCGACTGTCTCTTTAGACAAGGGAACCTTGTGGGGTGTCGTTGTTGTTTTCAATAGACTAAACTAGTGTTTCATAATTTTTTAAGTCCTATGTATTGATGTTTTTTGTTTTTATAAAATCTGTTGTATGCCAAATAACATATGAATATCAATAGGACAATTATAGAAATAATGAGTGGTATCTTCCAATTAAAAGAGTTTTCTACTTGACAATTTTCTGCTGGAGTATAATTTTTTGCTAGACTATCGCTTTCGGCAACAGAATCATCCAATTTAATGTTATACACTTCAGAATAAAATTTGTCACACAATTCTTTTAACTCTTCTGGTGTATCTTTAAGAGGATATGTTTTAGTAATCCAGATGACATCTTTACCTGACAAACGATAATTTTGTTTAACTCCTAGATTATTTAGCGTAAGTTCAGGAGGAAATAAATAAAGCATTATAGACAAAGGATCAAACGTAGAATTAGTAAAATCTTTTCCATCTAATTGGTTAATAATATTATCGTCTACTTTCTTTTTATTCCAACCAAGCGTTTTTTTACCCCAATCATATACTTTATTTTTATCCCATTGTATATTACAGGATGGAGATTGATGTTCGTGTCTCATACCAAGACAATGTCCAAATTCGTGTAAAATTCCCCAAACACTAATCCACGCAAAATTCATCGTACCCTTATTTTTATTACGTATTTTTAATGCTTGAATACCTACAGCCGAATTGCATCCCTTTTCTTTATCAAATGAAATTCTAACGTCTGCGGTTGATGGATCGTCAACAAACATAAGAGTCAAGTTTACTAGTGGTTGAATCCTTTCGTTTACAACTGTTTTTATCATGTCTTTAACACTTAAATTAGTCACTGCAAATTGAAGAGGGTCTATTAATTCAGGGAATTCTTTGATAATATCAAAGTTTCTATTAATTCCATCACCATCACCCAAAAAACCAATCTTAATCGTAGACTTTTGAGGCCATATAAGATCGGTAGAAATAATTGCTCTTAATTTTTCTTTAGATTGAGCGAATGAGATATTCTGATCAGACTCGTCAAAATCTAATGTATCACACGTCGTACAACAATAGTTTACTTCCATTTGTAATATAATAATACAAAACTTTTAAAGTTTATTTTGGATGTCTCTTTAGAAAACGACACCTTGTGGGTGTCGTTGTCGTTGTCTTCTTGTCGATTACCTGCATACAAACAGAAACTTACATGTCCATCTTCCACCAGAATTGGCCGACAGGGCATCCTCTATCAACCCAACTGTTCATTTCTTCAAATGCAAGTGCATTTTTTGCATCGAAGATCCCTTCGTGGAATTCCTGCGCCGCCTTGGGACGGCAAGGCCCGACAAAATCCTGACGGGCCTTCATTCCTCGCTTGTGATAGCAGCCGAGTTTTCCCTTCTTCTTGGCAGAGAAGAAGGGCGACTTGCCTCGCTTGGGAATGTCCTTGATTTTGAATCCCTTGTTTTCTTCAGAGTTCGAGACGAACTTGGCGATAGCAGACTGAGTGGATGAGTTCATTGTTTCTGATTTCTTCTCTTGAAAGTTGATCTAAAAAATCAAATTTATTTTGGACTAAGTTCAAAGACATTTTGTCGTGTGTCGTTACGCATGTGCATAAGGTATCTAATCTCCTAATAATGAAATGTAAAGAAATTTTATTATTATTAAATAATAAAATGTTCGAAGACAATCATCATTTTCCACCACAGCCATCGAACCAAAATAACGTGTTACCAAATGATAAATTTAAAATCATTGAAACAGCTCCAACTTTTGCAGTTGCCAGTGTCGGGTCTTATAGCTCTGAATCGTTTAAAATCGTGTACAACTTGAAGTTTAAAGATCCTGTCACACGTAGCACCGTTATAACATCTGGAATTCTCGGTTCTAATGAAGGTTCATAGTTTACAAAAGGTAAGTAAGTGTTCAGGAGTTGTTTCATACTCTAGATTTGCTTTTGTAAAATATTCTTTAACCATTCGTCTAGTTGACTACGTTTGCCGTTGTAGAAAATCCATCCGGCGAAAACGACACCTGTTTCTTTTTCTCTCAAAAACCGGTTCCACTTTCCACCAAGTTTCTCGAGTTCGTCTGTGTGCTCATCTCTTTCATCTCGAACGACGAAAGACTTTGGTGAATATTCTTGAATGTAAAGATAACGCGACAGGCATTCGGAGTCTTGCAGAGAATTCATTTGATCTACTTAGTTTTAAAATAAATGATTTTAAAATTCAATTTTGATTTGGGTTCAAATGTAGAACAATTATTCCGTATATATAATTCTTACTTTAGATAGTGCATAACTGAGACGTTTAATATCACCACGCAGAAATTGCTCTTGATTAAAGATGTGCTTTGTAAGAAACGACACCTTGTTGGTGTCGTTGTCGTCGATGGATATTCTTGTACTCTTACGCAGTGTCCCATAATGCTCGAGCGGACTTCAGAACCATTCGAAACACCCCCTCGGGGAGTGATCGAATACCCTTCACCAGTTCGCTATCGTCCTCCTTCACTCGTTCGTCGGAGCATCTGTTCTTATCTAGGAGAAACAACTCGATCGACGCAATCGAGTTATTGCAACGCTCATCGACGAGGCACACCGCCATTGTGTAAAAATGCTCGAGAGCGACTTGTGTGTTGTACCTATTGGTACCTCTGAATAACGTGTGCCAAGAGGCCGTCTCTATCGATCGGTCGATGATGTCGTCCGGCAAAAGAGGGTACTGCTGCTTCAATCTGTCACGTGTGATATCTGCCTTCTCTTCCGTAACTGCGACGTTAAATGGATTGCTCATGGTTGTTCTGCTTATTGACAGAATACTTGTTCTAAAAAATCAAGTTTATTTTGGGGTGGTGTGTCGGTCGACGGCCTCTTTAGAAAACGACACCTTGTGGGTGTCGTTGTCTTTGTGTTACCTGTTATTCGATTGATAATTTGTGTGCGTGCAACTAAGTGCTACTACGAGTACCTTTTAATCCACCCTTCGACGGATGCACACGCATTAGATGATGTGTCTGCCAGCGCGCGCAGCGTCTCAATGATGACCTGTTCATGTTCGAGGTACTGTTGCAACACAGCGCGTTCTGGAGAGGGGGTAAAATCGCCTAGCCGTTGTAGTCGGACAATGTCTGTCATCGAAAGTGCAAATGTCGTCGAGAGTTGCGTGGCCAACTCTTTCGAAGACAACGCGCTTAGTTCGTTCGCCTCACAGATGCCACGTAGGTACATTACATCTCCACGCCGATGTGTAAGATGTGAACATCGTTTTTGCACGAATGGTACAAGCGCGTCAGACATGATGCGCTCGACCTGAGCCATCAGTCGTAATGCCTCTTTTGTCTCCCCGTCATGAAACAAAGAGAGATGCGAAAAGAAGGACTCGCCAATCCGCTCCTCCTCGTACGACAAGAGGAGTACATTCGGGTATTCAGTCGTGTTCTGCTCTTCAGAACCGTCCGGCAAACGAGTGTACTGTTGCTTCAATCTGTCACGTGTGGTATCTGCCTTCTCTTCTGGATTGCTCATGGTTTGTTCTGCTTATTGACAGCATACTTGTTCTAAAAAATCAAGTTTATTTTGGGTGGTGTGTCGGTCGACTGCCTCTTTAGAAAACGACACCTTGTGGGTGTCGTTGTCGTTGTTTGTCTTCTTGTCGGCTACCTGCACACCCACCAAGCTGTCACATGTGTGTGTGTCACCTACCTCTGTCGTCTTCGTCTTCTACTCATCGTCGGCTGCTGAATCGTTCCACTCCTTCTGCTCATCCTTCTTCAGCTCCTTCCACAAGCGAGCCAGTGTTCGAGTGACGTCCTGGGCAGACATCCCCGGGTTGTCGGTCTTGATCCCTTCACGGTTGTGCTTGCAGAAATATATGTATCCCGACTTCTTCTTGGGCGAGGCCTTCTCCTCCAAGGCTTCATCGGCTGCCTTTGCCTTGGCCTTCTTCTTGGGTGCCACCTTCTCGTCGGCCGACACTTCCTCTTCCTCGACCGCCTTTGCCTTGGCCTTCTTCTTGGGCTTCTCGACTGGCTCGCTCGGCTTGTCTTTCTTTGATTGCGTCTCGTCTGGCTCGATCGGTTGGTAATTGGCTTTCTCCTTTTCGTATAGGATCTTGTCGTCGGCAGCCATCTTTACATACTTTGCAAGCTCAACAGAAAGGCTGTCATCTTCCTTGAGCTCCTTCCACCTCTTACCGAGCTCTGCCATGATCGACGACTTGCCCTCCTCGCCAAGCTCCTCCTTCACCCGAGGACGCATGGCTGCACAGAAGAAGATGTAGGCCGACTTGGCTCGCTTCGGTGCGTTGGGGTCCTTGTCGCTCGTCTTTCTCGTCTTCTTGGCTGGCACCATCGCTGCGAGATCTTCTTCCGACGGAGCGACGTACCCCTCCATCTCGCCGTCGTAGCGAGCCTTGTCTTCGGCCGCCTCGGCCTCGAGAGAAGTGAGAAGCTTCTTGTCGTCCTTCTTGCTGCTCGCCTTGAGGGCGTTCCACATCCTTCCCAGCTCAGAAGTCACCTCTGTTGCCTTGGCTCCGTCGCCAAGGTTGGACTTGGCTTCCTCCCGCTTCTTGGCACAGAAGAAGATGTAGGCCGACTTGCCCCGCTTGGGCTTGTTCGGGTCCTTGATCTTGTCACTGCTGCGCTTGACTCCCTTGGCGACGACGACGTTGAAGGCCTCGATGTTCTCTTGTGTGTTCCACTTGTCAACCAGCTCCTCCGACCCGTTGTCAGAGAGGAACTTGGCGACGAACTTGGCGATAGCGGACTGTGTAACAGATGTCATTGTTTCTGCTTTCTTCTCTGGGAAGTTGGTATCAAAAATCAACTTTATTTTGGGCTTGGAAGAAGCTACGTGGGTGTGTCGGTCGACTGTCTCTTTAGAAAACGACACCTTGTGGGTGTCGTTGTCGTTGAGTCTTCTTGTTCACTTTGATGGTTCACCACTTGTCACTCTCGTCGTCTATCGTGTAGTCTTCACCGTCCGAGACCGGCTCGGCCCATTGTGCCGAGAAGTCAGCCTCGTAATAGTCGTCGTACTCGTCTAGATCATAATCGTCCCACTCTTCATCTTCTGCTTTGTCTGCGTCGCTCTTGAGCGAGTCGACCAGCTCCTTGTCTGTGAGCTGGCGTTGCTCTCGACTTGTGGCGAGCTCCACACACATCTTGTCAACACCCGACAAGTGGTTGGCGATGAACTTGTTGTAGACAACAAATGGAATAAGGTTGAGCAGACTCTTAGGCTCTTCTGGGGCTTGATCTGTCTTGACGAAGTGAGCGAGCGTTACAGATGTCATTGTTTCTGCTTTCTTCTCTGGCAAGTTGGTCTCAAAAATCAACTTTATTTTTGGCTTGGAGAAGCTACGTGGGTGTGTCGGTCGACGGTCTCTTTAGAAAACGACACCTTGTGGGTGTCGTTGTCGTTGTTGTCTTCTTGTCGGTTACCTGCACACCCACCAAGCGGTCGTGTGTGTCACCTACCTCTGTCGTCTTCGTCTTCTACTCCTCATCGGCTGCTGAGTCGTTCCACTCCTTCTGCTCCTCCTTCGTCAGATCCTTCCACAAGCGAGCCAGTGTTCGAGTGACGTCCTGGGCAGACATCCCCGGGTTGTCGGTCTTGATCCCTTCACGGTTGTGCTTGCAGAAATATATGTATCCCGACTTCTTCTTGGGCGAGGCCTTCTCCTCCAAGGCTTCGTCGGCTGCCTTTGCCTTGGCCTTCTTCTTGGGTGCCGACTCCTTATCCTCCAAGGCTTCATCTGCTGCCTTTGCCTTTGCCTTCTTCTTGGGCTTCTCGACTGGCTTGTCTTTCTCGCAGCGAGCCTTGTCGTCGGCAGCCATCTTGGTGTACTCAGCCAGCTCTTCGGCTCGGTCGTCGTCCTCCTTGAGCTCCTTCCACCTCTTACCGAGCTCTGACATGATCGACGACTTGCCCTCCTCGCCAAGCTCCTCCTTCACCCGAGGACGCATGGCTGCACAGAAGAAGATGTAGGCCGACTTGGCTCGCTTCGGTGCGTTGGGGTCCTTGTCGCTCGTCTTTCTCGTCTTCTTGGCAGTAGCCATCGCTGCGAGATCTTCTTCCGACGGAGCGACGTACCCCTCCATCTCACCGTCGTAGCGAGCCTTGTCTTCAGCCGCCTCGGCCTCGAGGGCGGTGAGGAGCTTCTTGTCGTCCTTCTTGGTGCTCGCCTTGAGGGCGTTCCACATCTTTCCCAGCTCGGCAGTCACCTCGGTCGCCTTGGCTCCGTCGCCGAGGTTGGACTTGGCTTCCTCCCGCTTCTTGGCACAGAAGAAGATGTAGGCCGACTTGCCCCGCTTGGGCTTGTTCGGATCCTTGATCTTGTCACTGCTGCGCTTGACTCCCTTGGCGACGACGACGTTGAAGGCCTCGATGTTCTCTTGTGCGTTCCACTTGTCAACCAGCTCCACTGACCCGTTGTCAGAGAGGAACTTGGCGACGAACTTGGCGATAGCAGACTGTGTAACAGATGTCATTGTTTCTGCTTTCTTCTCTGGGAAGTTGGTCTCAAAAATCAACTTTATTTTGGGCTTGGAAGAAGCTACATGAGTGTGTGTCGGTCGACTGTCTCTTTAGACAAAGACACCTTGTGAGTGTCGTTGTCTACGTGTTTCACTTTGACGGGCAATATCATCGACCGAGAGTTACTCTGGTCATTATTCCGAGAAAGTTGTCTTGATCATAGTACTAAAAACTGAAAACTCTAATTATCTTTAAATTAATATTATATTTATCATTTTATAAATGAAGAAATCAAGATGTCGTAAATCACCCGTACGAAAACGTTCAGTAAGAAAATCAAGACGTCGCAAATCACCCGTACGAAAACGTTCAGTAAAAAAATCAAGATGTCGCAAATCACCCGTACGAAAACGTTCTATAAGAAAATCAAGACGTCGTAAATCACCCGTACGGAAACGTTCAGTAAAAAAATCAAGACGTCGTAAATCACCCGCGCGGAAACGTTCAGTAAAAAAATCAAGACGTCGCAAATCACCCGTACGAAAACGTTCAGTAAGAAAATCAAGACGTTGCGAATCACAATTAAGAAATTATTATGCTCCCGAGATGAATACTACCGAGATGAATACTACCAAGATAAATACTACCGAGATGAATACTACCGAGATGAATACTACCGAGATGAATACTACCGAGATGGATACTACCGATATGGATACTACCGATATGGATACTACCGAAACCAATAAAGATTACACGTACACGTACACGTACGATGATACGCCGACGCCAATCCACGTTCGGCAGGAATTACGAAACAAACGCCCCTTAGAATTAGATGAAACTGAGAACGTGCCTGTCACAAAAGGCAGACTGAAGATTCCAAGAAAATCTACTGTGAACGTCTCGGTTGCACCTGTCTCTGTTGCATCTGCCTCTTTACATGAGGATACACCTATCTATGACGGACCTACCTTAGAAGATTTAGCAGGGATAAATGATGTTAAAGGTTTTAGAAGAATAATTAAACAATATTTAAGTTCATTCAAATTATATAGGTGTATAACTTTGGAAGAACTTAAAAAAATGAAAGAACGCGGTTATTGGGATACTTTACGTGAACCAATCCATCAAGACATAGTTTCAGTCGGGAGATGGATTGCTGGTCAAAAAATGGCTCAATATTCTTCTGCCGCCTTAGATTTTCAGAAATTGTTAAAGCATGATTTTTGTGGAAATGCAAGGGAAAAAATATGCATGATTTCTATAAACTTGGCAAGTGTAATCGATACGGACACAGTTCGAATAAAACTACCAAATAATATACAACCACCAAAAAGCTCTCGAAAAGATAAAGAAAGTTCTAAAATTTATGCAAAATTTCTTACAGCAGATCTACCAAAGCCACCAGACGTAAAACGAGAAGAAAAAAATCCTTATAATTTTGCTTCAGATAACAAAATAATAAAATTTCCGAGAACTCCTCCAATTGTAACAACCTTAGATATATACCCAGCTTTTAATAAAATGTTAACGGATAGATGGTCTGACGGTCTAGTTAAACCTACTCCTCTTGTTCGAATAAAAAAGGAGAAATACTCTAGTGCCCAAAACAATTTTAGAGCTGCTTGGTCAGTAAAAGAAGTTGTCCTGTGTGGTATTGTTGATTTAGACTTGATAGAAGTAGTAGCAGATAATTCTATAAATATAAAGACTATGGAACCAATAGAAGCTGTTCCTGTTAAAGACTATAGATATAAAGATCCACGTGCACCTAAGAAAACCAAAAACAAGACTTTTGATGAAATAATAGAAGAAGATGAAGAACGTCGCAGAATAAGACATTATCGTGTTAAAGGGTAAGTCGTCTGAGAAAATGTCACAATGACATGTATCTCTTAACTTAGATTGTCATCTATTCAGTCCTTCCATAAGAGAAAAGTGTACATGTGACTTCCTTTGATGAATCGTTTGAGTTAACTTCTCGTAAAAAAACGACAGCTTGTGGGTGTCGTTTTCCGTTTTTATTGACTTGGATGGTCTTATGTATTGTTTGTCGTTGGGTCATTGTAGGTTTAAAACACTTTATATATATGAAAAATGTTTACGTCACAGGATAAACAAGATGAGTATTTAGAAAAATACGTATTTAATGGATACAAGAACGGATTTTTCGTTGACATTGGAGCGCACGATGGTATTAGTTTTAATAACACCTTATATTTTGAAAAATACAATAATTGGGCTGGAATAAATATAGAACCAATAAAATCAGTATATGATAAATTAGTTATCAATAGACCTAACAGTATTAATATAAACTGCGCTGTTTGTAATCAAGAAGGATTTTCTGATTTTTTATGTAATACTGGACACACTGAAATGATATCTGGGTTAAAAGATACTTTTGATACCAGACATTTTTTTAGATTACAGAAAGAAAATGAAGAGAAGGGTTCAACGACAAAATTGATTCAAGTACAAACTAAAAAATTAGAAACTATTTGCGATGAAAATAATATTAAACATATTAATTATTTATCAATCGATGTGGAAGGGGCTGAGTTTGAAGTAGTAAAATCTATCAATTTTGATAAAGTTTATATAGATGTTATTGGTTTTGAAAATAATTATATCGATTCAACCATACCAATAATTAAATATTTAGAACAAAAAAATTATTTCGTTATTCATGTATCATTAGATATTTTTATGATACATAAAGACTCTTTTTTTATAAAGAACTTTACCTAGAAATTAAAAGTCTGGGTTATAAAGTGCGTGAGATTGAAAACGACACCTTGTGGGTGTCGTTATCGATGATGTAGTTAACCTGCAAACACCAAGAGTTAGTGTTTAACTTTATTAATTAACCATTAATTAGTGGGTGTGTGTGTTTTCTACCGTTCGGATCTAGATGATCTCTACTTGAATGTGTGTCCTACCGCTCTTCATTGCGATCTCGAGAGCTTGCGACGCAAGTTCCTTTGGAACCCGAATGATCAGGATTGGGTCTGTCGGTGGTGCGACGACTTGAGGAAGCGCGATCGGTTGTGGTGGTGGTGCGACGACTTGAGGAAGCGCGATCGGTTGTTGCCAAACAGGCGGTGGTGGCACGACGACTTGAGGAATCTCGGTCGGTCGTTGCCAAACAGGCGGTGGTGGCACGACGACTTGAGGAGGAAGCTCGGTCGGTCGTTGCCGAATAGGCGGCGTTCCGATCTTGTCTTCAGACTTGGACTTGTATCGGTCGAGTCCGACACGAGTAATAAACTCGTCGTCGTCCTCTTGCGGATGCTTGTGGTTGCAGACTTTGGCGCCGTTGTTGTACAACTTGCCGTTCCACACTCGAACGAAACGGCATCTGTCGCCAAAAAGACAGACAGATATCTTGAGTTCGTCCAAGCTGTGAGCAAACCGACAGTTTTCGGCGTGAGGGCATGTTTCTTTCTTGTCGACGCTGTTGCACATTCGAGTCTTGACGAGACCAGCCTCGAGCTTTTCTTTGTTTGCAAGAATCTCGAACGCGTCCATCCTCTTCTGTGCCATTTCGTCTTGACGCAAAGCGTCTTGAGAACGAAGCTCGTCTTCGTAGCTTCGCGGTCCCAAGATGAACTTGATTGGAACTTTCTTCGCCGAAGAACGAGAAGTTGAGTCGTTGTCGAAGTCGGGATGATCGAAAGAACGAGGCGTGGCATCCTTGTCGAACTCGGAATCGACAACCAAGTCGCGTTCGGACTTGGTCGGAATTCTCTTCGCTTCGTCGAGCGAAGGAAAGAAGTTCTTGTATGCAAAGGGATCGGGCTGAGAAATCTTTGTCGGCGCGTTGAAGAGAGCGGAAAATCGGTTGGCAGTTGTCATTTCGATACTTTGATTGATCTGATTTATTCTCTTCAAAGTTGTTCCAAAAAATCAATTTTTTTTAAGTAACGCGTTTTTCTAAAAATTGTTTGTAAAACATCGCAAAAAATATAGGAAACGGAACGACAAACCAACACCACATGCTTGCCTGACCACAACTATAAAAAAGCATAGATATAACAACTGTTAATAGCAAATATGATGATAAGAATAAAGATAATCCATGAGGTCTTAATAACAATAAGATTATTGCGACAAGTGTTACTGTGTATAGTTTTCCACTATAGTTAATATCATCCCACCATTGTAAATACATGTGCTTACAATTTGGAGTTGGACTCAATGCGTTGTATTCTTTTTGACGATTTAAATTCAATAACATAAAACTAACATAAAATAATATGACTACAGATGCAACTATCTTAAAGCTCATTTTAACTTTGCTAATTATCATTAAGGATAAAAACACGACTAATGGTTGCGTTATATTAAATATAAGTGCTGTTTGAGATCCTAACATAAGTTGTGTATTATTTTGACCTATCTCTTGACCTTTCCAAAGAAAATATTCGGATATTTGCATCATTAAAACCCATTGCCATGCGATGCATACGGTTGTTACTAATTTATTTTTAAAATATAACAGTACAGATATATTTATGATTGTTCCAACTATAAAACTAGCCAATGAAACAGGAGCGTTCCAGCACATTTATCTTTATCTTATCCTAGATATTCTGGAATTATTAGTTTATCAACTACATGTATTATTCCGTTGGATGTAATGATATCTTTGTGAATAACCATTGATTGATTATTGATAAAGATTTTTCCATCAAAATTTTTGACAAATAACCTATTTGGAGAATCTTTTGTTGTAAAGTAAGACGCTGCACTATCTTCTAATAGTTCCGATGTAATTTTTTTATCAAGAGTTGAGGTTTTAACTATGTGTCTTGCAAGACTAACATCCATGTACTCCAAATCATTTTTTGAAAATGCATTATTACATGGAACAAATATAGTCAAATTAGATTGAGAAGATGCAAGAATGTCACTCATCATGGCAATTTCAACTATATATTTAAAAAAAGAGAACTCTTCTCTGTTATTAATAATACCCATTACAGAGTCTGTGTCTGCGGTTTGACGAACATCTGGTTTACCTCTTAAATCCACAAAGTCAAACATATGTGTAAGATTACCGGCTTGCGAATTTGGACCTATAGACACCATTTATTGTGTTACAAGAATATAAATTACAAAAGCAATCTACACTTAATCTGTTTACATATTATATATAATATATAATATTACTCCGTATCAGAAGTCCTTGTTGTGTTTACCGGTACTCTGAGAGAGAAACGATTTCTCTCCTCTCCAGTCTTGTCAATCGTTATAACAAGAACTCCTCCCCTAGAAGTGATCTTTACGTTTTCTTGATTTGTAACACTAATAGGAATAACTATTTGTCTTTCAAACCGCCCATAAATGATCTCGTTCTTGACGACAGACATTCTTTCCGCATAAGGTCTTTTTCTCTCGCCAGTAACTATGATTCTATTGTTAAAAAAATCAACATCGATAGTATCATTCTTAACACCTGGTATATTAATATACACTGATACGTTATTTGCATTTTCAACTACATCTACCGCTGGTTGCCAAATTTCATTCAGATTTACACCTTGTGATTGAAGAAATTCGCTTAGAGCTCCGGTAACATTTGCGGAGCTTTGAGTTCCTTCCATTAACGCGATTCCGTTAGATACTAGCTGTTGAAGTGACATTTTATTGTTTGAGATTATCTTCTTAAGTTAGTTGTGTGGATTTAGGAGACTTGAAAGACGTGCCGATAAAGTAGGTTTAGGCGGCGTTTCTGGTAGAATCGACTTTTGTATAGGTATAGGCATAGGCGTAGGTATAGGTTCAGGTATAGACATAGGTTGTGAAGTAATTATTGTCGACTCTTTTGTATTCTTTTTATTATAAAAAAAGTAATAATAAGCAAACGCACCTGTAGCTCCTAATGCTAGAACCGTAATAATAAGTGTCCAATTGGTTTTAGGTTGAGATATTGGTGATCTAAGGCTTGGAGTTTGTCTTTGTGCATTAGATTGAGAATAAGGATGTTGGGGTTGAGGCAGGAGTTGGGGTAGAATTTCTTTCTTATCAATTATAACTTCTACTTGGGTTGGTTTGTCGCTCTTGAGACATAGAAAATGATTTTGGTACACATTCTTATCTGTAACGATATTTGCAGATATTGAACCTTTTGCAAGTTTAAATTGAAGCGGTATATCGCTATCAAGTGTTCGTTGGTCAACTACTAACGCGTAAAATTCGGAATTATCCAAACTTCTTGCTGTAAAAGTAAGATCAAAATTAGTTGAACTTCCATTTAAATCTATTAATTGTTTTACCGTAGACAAAGTTATAACTTTCTTTGTCGTCATTTTTCTTTACCCATTCATTCTTTTTAAACCGTTGATTAGAAGTTTTCATTTCAAAAATAAATAAAGAATATTCTTTATAAAAATATTATTAAAATATTTTCAACTTCCTATATAAAGGATGACTATTTTTAGTGATACAGTTAGAAATTTGAAAATACAAAACTGCCGAATAAAGTCAAAAAAGATCTTATTTGGATCAAGGGTGTTAGGTGTAATTTTATGTATAATTGCGGCTGTATGCATTTACTATTCAGTTGTACCGACTCCACCGATAAGTTGTTATGATAATAGTGAAGAGATGAAAGTCAACAAGGCTTGTAACCCATTAAATCAGAGTAATAATAAAGATGAAGAATGTAAGAATGCTAAGGATGCTCTCGATAAAAAGACTAAACTGTGTAGTGAGAAAACACCAAAGCGAGTACTTTTAATTGGAATTCTATTAATACCATTCGCATTGGTTATGATACTGTTTGTTGGGCGGTGTGACAATCAGATACAAACCGAAGATGTGACAGACTTCTCATCCGCATTTGGAATGTCTCCAGGATCAGGGGGTGGTTTGTTGAAAAAATATGCTATAGAATAATGTAATCTTCTTCTATTATTTTCAGTTCAATATCATCTTGTTTTTTGAGTGTCTTATTTGGTAAAGAAAAACATTTGTATTTTACAACACCATATGACGACCATATTAAACTCATCGGATAATAAATAATACAGGATGCACGCGAAAATTCCATTTATATAGATTCATCTTATTTCTTTATGAAGAAAAAAGAAGTAATGAATTGTTATAATTTTTAGAGTTATTTTCTCTAAAAATTTAAGTGATACATGTTTATTTATAATAGAAAATCCGTATTACCGGATGTATGACAAATCCACCTAGAAAATACAAAGAAAAAATCAGAGAGTCGATTCATATAGATAAAAATAATATTTGGCAACGCGATGCCCTCTTCGTTTCTTAATCGAATCAATCCTCTTTCAACAGTTCTTGCTTGTGTACGGCATAAATGAGACATTGCATCGGCGGTTGTAACACCAGGTAAGATAAACTTTGTTAGTTTTGGATTTACTTTTTCCATCTCGTCGATTGTCTTTTCTAGCTCACTTGGCAAATCGTCAGACAGAACTGGTAGTTTTCTATTTGTCTTGTCGATAGTTGCAATGTGAGAATTAAAATCCTGCAGAGTACGCTGAATTTTTCGCATCAAAGTGATGTCTGATAGATATGTACACAAAAGTCCAATTCGAGCACTTAACTCATCAATTTGTCCTAAAACTTCAAATGTTATCGAACACTTGGGGGCTCTGGTTCCATCATATAGAGACGTTTCACCTGAATCTCCTGTCTTTGTGTAAATCTTCATTTTGTTTCAAGTCAGTGAATGTTTAAATTTAAATCATTTTCAAATAAAAGGATCAGAAAGTTGAAAAGGAATGCTGCTCGACAATTGAGGTATCTGAGTGTAACCTTTTGACGATAACTCTTTCAAAATAGCCCACAAAAATCGTTTCATCTTGTTCTCTGTCTTTAAAACTTCAAAAATGGCGTTTGTAAGAGCGCCAGAAGGTATATTATTCATGTCTACAGTATCGGCAGCTGTTTGCAAATCTGTACATCCGCTAATAAATACAACAAGACCTTTTCCTTTGGGATACTTTGAATTTTCAGATAAAATAATTGACGTATCAGATATTGGTTTGTATCCATAACGCATATCAAGGCATGTTCCGCTATGGCAACAGTCAAAAACAACTGTGCATTTTGCACCTTCTGGAATGCGATCAACCACTAAAACACGTAGTTCATCATCGGTAATGTATTCGATTGTTCCAGTTTCAGAAATTGGATATATACAACTATCCTTTCCAGACACTTCATCTCCAGACAAATCAACTGTAAGACCTCCATGACCGCTATAATGAATAAACGCCTCGTCACCAGCTTTCATATCTTTGATAGCCCAATCAATAGCATTCAAAATATTCTTTCTAGTGGGCCACTTTATAGTTTTTTCAGGCTTAGATGAAATGTCGTCGCTCAAAACAACGCTATCAAACTTTTTACCTGACATATACGACACCATCTTTTTAACATCGTTGGCGCAACCAGCTAACCGATTTGAAGAACTTTGCATATAATTAATACCAATAAAAACAGCTCGTCGTCTAGAAACAGACGAGATCTTGCTCATTTATATTTATAATAAGTGAGTTTATAAATTAATTTCTAATAATAAAATAAACGACGAATGTTCTATGTGAAAAATTAAAAGTTTGCGGATTAGATCCTCTGACAGGGGATACTCTCTAAATGGTTATTGTAACGCAGATATGTATGATCACGGTACTCATATAGTGTGCAATAGTAACAAAAGATTTTCTAGATTTTACTTATAAACATGGTAATGATTTAATATGATTTTAAAGGATTAAAACCTGGCGACAGATGGTGTTTATGTGTATTAAGATGGATAGAGGCATGTAAGAAAGGTTTTGCACCATTAATTGATTTAGAACGCACCCATTATAATGTAATAAAATATGTAGATTACGATACCTTAATCAAGTATAGTATTAAATATTGTGTATTGTAAATTTACAAAATTATTTATTATATCACTACCAAAACCTTTATCACCGCGCTCAGTAGCAATGTGCATTTTTGTATCTTAATAAAAATTAAACATTATAAGACGACCATGTGAACCTTCGAACATGTTGTGTGCTTGTATGAGGTCGCTTCTATTCCAAAAGAGATATTGGTCAAAAGAAGTTGCTCCTTGAAAGATAAAATTCATATTTTGGACTCTGCTTGTATTCCATGGAAGAGGTTGGTTAAAAGCAATCGCATTTGAAAACATACTGCTCATATCGCTAACATTCCTTGTATCCCATAAGTATAGTGGTTGGTTAAACGATGTTGCATTAGCAAACATAGATTTCATACTATATACATTATGAGTGTCCCAGTTATTTAAAGGTTGGTTAAAAGCGGTTGCATTAGCAAACATAAATTCCATAGTTACCACACTGCTTGTATTCCAGTGATTTAAAGATTCGTTAAAAGAAACTGCTGAGAAAAACATATATGACATTTCTGTCACGCTGCTAGTATAAAGAAACATCTTCTCGTTAAAACTTGTCGCTTCCATAAACATACGATTCATACTACTTGCGTTTCTAGTGTCCCACCTATCTAAGGGTTGATTAAAAGCCCTTGCGTTCTTAAACATATTATCAAAAGATTCAACATTACCGGTATCCCATTCTTGAATATTCTGGTTAAAAGCAGTTGCATTTTCAAACACTCCAACCATATTCCGCACCATAATTGTATCCCATCTTCCAATATCTTCATTAAAATTGGTTGATCCACTAAACATGTTATACATATTGTTTACTCTGCATGTATTCCAGTTTTGCAAACCAGTTATCTGATTATTATTCATGAAAAACATATATGACATATTAGTAACATTAGAAACGTCCCAATAGGTAAGATCTAAAACACGTAGTACATTTAGTCCTGGTTCTAAATGAGCGTTAAACAAATTTGACATATCGGTTATTTGTCTTACGTCCCAAAACCTGATTTGTGTATTTTGTATTTGCGTATCAATTAAATTTGTGATACGTGTACGTAAATGGTGGTTTGTAGTAAGTTGAATTGGTTGAAGTTCTCCTGAAAGAAAAGCTATCTCTTCGACATCTGTTGAATTATCTATTAGTCTTTTTAAGAGTTCTTTTGCAAAACGACCTATATAATTTTGCTCTACTGAAATATCAAGCAAATCATGAACTCGACTTTTATATAAGCGTTGAATAATTATATTCAGTTGATAATTTAAAATGGATGGTGACCATGCAAAATCTTCTTTTACATTTATCATACTGATGGTAACTTCAAGCCACAAACGAGTATTCATTAGACATAGACTATTTTTATCCCTTGCATCAAATAGAGAATTTATTAATTTGTAATTTCGTACATTTAAGAGTCTTTCGTAATAATGAACTCCATCATTTTCTCGTAGAAGAGATTTTAGACCCATAATCACCACTTGATATGGTAAAGTTTCTATAGAAGTTTGTATATCCATTTTATATATAAAACTTTTTAAATTAATCACAATAATTTAAAAAGTTTCTAGTTTATTACACTCTCATAACAATGATCACTTTCCTGAACTACCAAAACCTTTATCACCGCGCTCAGTAGCATCTAAACATTCTACTTCAATTGGTTCCATAAGAATTAGCTGTCTAGGAATAAGTTGAACAAGTTTGCACGGAAGTTGTATTTCAGGTGCAGCCGGATCAATTTTTACTAGAGCAACTATAACAGTTCCCCTATAACTTGTGTCAATAATCCCTATATTATTCGCTACCATCCATCCAGATTTAGAAATAGAACTCCTTCCAACCAAATCAAAGTAATATCCATTTTCTGGTTGTACTTGAATACCTGTATCAAAGTAATGAACACCACCTTGGACTTTCATTTTCTTCACCAAGTGCAAATCATATCCAGAATCAGAGAATCTATTCTTCTCCGGCTTTGGAGCTCCCGGAATTGTTCTAGCCCATTTAAACACTGGAAGACGGTCGATAAACGGTGTTTGTTGGTTTGCAAGAGAAATGAAGACACCTCTCTTTCGTTGCAAGAAAATACCAGCATTATTGTACATTCTCGCAAGAAAATCAAGAGCATTTACTCCTGTCCATTCACATATTGTATCAGAGATTGTTGCCTTAATTCCACAAAAGTCAATCAAGTCCTCGATCATCTCGCTGTTTAAACTTTCAATTCTACATTTTGGATAACCATATCTAATATCCAAGATAGAACCAACAGAGTCGAAATATCCCCTCACAAAATCCCACTTTAGCTCGTCTTCAATAGAATGAGGAAACGATACGGGATTTTGCAAATGACGTGATACATCATCTGCCATTTTCTCAGAGAAAATGGTGAAAGAGATTGTATTTCCAAATTTTGATATATTAATACTTTTAGAAACAATATCTCGTAGATTCTTAATAATTTCAGAATCTTTGTCGTCGCAATTTATCTCGATTTTATCATCTGATATGTTTCCCACACCCGCTATCCATCCAAGCAAATACGCTTTATCATAGGAATCAATATTCTCCATTAAATTATGATCCATCCCGTTTGTATCTGTTGTCATTTTCTAAATGCATACACGCCTTTAATTTAATTTTATTTTTGCGAATTTCTTAAAGTTAAAGATAAAAGATATTATATACAACATGCTAGTGAAGAAGGAAATCATCTACCCGGTCTTTCTAGAGTGCTGTCAATACGCAGATGATACCTTTTGGGAAAACATCTTTGAAGATCTTGCATACGGAAAAGCACCTTACGGAACGTACATTTCTAAAGATTTCCTTTGTTGTGGATACAAAAAAAAGGAGTTTGGCTACAAAATTGAAAAGAAGAGCGCTGATGTAATTTATGATGAGATTTACGCTCTTTTAACCAAAAAATTAGGCCTTCTTTCTCATCGAGAAAAAGTTAAGAAAAAGAAGGTCTTTTCAGATCTTGAAGATAGTATTAAAGATACTAGAAAAAAATGGGTAGACATAAAGAAAAAAAATATGAGAGAGCTTCTCATAGAGTTATACGTTACTAGAATGAAAAATAAATATATGTTGACTGTAAAACAGGCTAAATATCTTATTTCTATTATTTTGATAGCAATGGTTTTTAAAGTAATCACATCCGCACACATAGATTACAGTAATGGTCGTATAAACAGTATAGAAGGGATTGATTTTGCTAAAAAGCAAATCGTAATTACCAGAGATTTTTACTCTTTTGAAACTAGTTTTGCTCCACACATCGTATTAGATAAGAAAGTAATGTCTGATAATTGGGAAAAGTTTCTGGATAATCTACGTAAAATTAACAGTGTTATATAACACAATATTTATATAGATTTATATACCTAAAAAATATAAATCTTGTTCTTAGAAAAACGATGAGCTCAGCAGACGACGAAGAAATTGGATGGGAATCTTCTTCTGAATGCGAAGAAGGTGATGATGATTGCGACCAAGAATTTCTACCAGAAATGGGCGCTTTTGGTGATGAAGGTAGAGTTGGATTTACTAAACTAACAGGTAATGCACCAAAAACTCGAATGGAAAAGGCAGCACAAGAACCACTAGAAAAATTTACACAAAGTGTTGAAGCCGTAGCTTTAAGTATAAAAATTGCAGAGAGTGATATAGATGAAATGAACAAAAAAGCGGAATATTTAGATACAGTTGAACATAAAAATCCGACTGCTTATGTTCTTGGGTTTTTAGCATCTGGAAAAGGTAATCTGTTAAATCAAACAAATTACAGAGAAACTGTATCTAAATATCTTCCACTGATTGATAAGGAATCATGTGTATATGAACACGACATAATAAGATACGCTAGATTATGGTTAGAACTAAATAAAAAAGTTTCGAAATAGATAGTCTAAAACACAATTTTTGAATATGAAAAATGACTCCTAAAGAACTAAAAAATGATAAGGAGTACAAATTTCCTAATCGGAAAATCACGTGGACTATCTGTGGCAACTCTCTGTTTCTTGAAGTAGAACTTGATTGGGTAAAGTATAATGATAGTGGAATAACACTCCCTCCGGATGAATTAGGACGAAGCACTAATTGGCATTTTCAACTTTCAGAGGATGCAACTACTTCATTGTTTGTATGCGATTGGGATCTTAGAAGAGTAAAAGATAATCTTAAACTTATAGATTCTATTAATGAAAAAATTGCATGCTTTGCGATTGAAGATGTTGAGAAAATTTGAATTTGAATTTTTGTTTATTAGTTTGTGAAAATGTAAACAAAATGGCACAAGTAATCATTGCGATGAATGAAAAGGGTGGTATTGGTTACAAAAATCATCTACCTTGGAAATGCAAAGAAGAACTCGCTCTGTTCAGGCAAAAAACTATGGGAAAAACAATCATTGTCGGTAGACATACGGCAGCTAATCTACCCAATCTTTCTGGTAGAACTATTGTTTGTGTTACACGAGATACGCATCCCAACTTATTGAACACTTCAGAATGGAATAACAAAGTAGTTTTAGCCGGTTCTGATTGGTTAGATACAATTAGTGTAAACTCAGAAGACGTTATGATTGCCGGAGGTGGTGAATTATATACAACTGTGTTTGAAAAACCTTCTCTTGTGAAAAAAGTTCATCTATCAGTGATAAAAGGTGAACATGAATGCGATGTGTATTTTCGATTAGAATTGCTGAAGAATTTTGTCATAGTTGAGAAAACAGAGTTTGATGAGTTTACACATTTTGTACTTGAACGTACAGATTGTGGTGAACAACAATATCTAGATCTACTTAGAAAAATTATGGAAACTGGTGTTAAACGTCTCGGACGTAATGGAGAGACTATTTCTATATTCAAGAATGACATGACGTTTGATTTACGAAAAGGTTTTCCTCTTCTCACAACAAAGAAAATGTTTCTTCGAGGTGTTCTTGAAGAATTTTTATTTTTTATTCGTGGAGATACCGATTCGTCAAAGCTTTCGGAGAAGAATGTGCGTATCTGGGAAGGAAATACATCGGAAGAATTTATTTCATCTAGAGGATTACCTTATTCAAAGGGTGTGATGGGACCAATGTATGGTTATCAATGGAGGTTTTTTAATGCACCTTACGAGTTAGACAATTTGGGTCGCCCACTTGACACACAAGGAGGTTTTGATCAGCTAGCAGATGTTGTAAAACTGATCAAGGACGATCCTTATTCTCGTAGAATTCTAATGACTTCGTACAACCCATCTCAATCTAGAATGGGTGTTTTGCATCCATGTCATTCTATAACGATTCAATTCTTTGTACAAGATGACTTCTTGGATATGTTTTGTTACAATAGATCTCAAGATGCTTTTCTTGGTGTCCCTTTCAATATTGCATCTTCTTCACTTTTGCTGATGACAATAGCAAAACTCACGAGTAAAATTCCTAGATTTTTTTATATGACAATGGGAGACACTCATATATATTCTAGTCATGTAGAACAAGCAAAAACACAAATAACCAGAATCCCGTATTCTTTTCCAAAATTAAAATTACCTGATATTCAGACTTTGGAGGATGTTGGTCGGTTATCAGCCAAAGATTTTGTACTATCTGAATATACTTGTCATCCACAGATAGAAGCTGTAATGGTTGCGTAAATAGAATAAATTTTGGTATTTATTCAAATACCAAAAAGAAGAGATTTCTATTTGAACTATGTTGTAAAAATATATTTTATAAAATTAACTTTCCTATAATAAAAATATGTCTAGTTTACGCATCTCTAATACAACCATTGATCAAGGTGCGAGATCAGCAATTGAAAAATTATCTTTTGCGCCTGCAATTGATGAGAGTTTGCTTTTTAGTTTTGAAGCTAGTGGTGTTAATGTTGGTGTTTTAACTTTAACAGAATCTAACATAGATTTAATCGCTTCATCCGGAATCTTATTTATTAACTATAACAGTGCTGAACCTGGAGATGGTGCTTATAAAGTATATTTCAACTATACAGATACTGCTGCAAATGCTGTGACACTTGCTTCAAAATTTAAGCTGAGTACATCTACACCATCGCGTCTTATTCGAGTAATTCGATATGGTACAACAGGCTCCGGAACGAAATATACACGACTTGCTTCAGACCCTGATAATGATACTGAAGCAACTAATGCAGATAATATTGGTTTTAGTCGTCTACCAAGTGGTGACTTCAAACAAGGGGTAGGTTTTAATTCAATAGGTGATTGGTCTTTTTTGGTAACTCTGCAATCAGACGGTAAAATCTGGTTTAGAGTCTTAGTTTCTTGAAAATCTTTTTACTGAGTATATTAATCTTAAAGATTACAGACTTTATAACTAAAGAAACTCGCGAATGAAGTCTGAAACGAGAATTTCTCAGAAACAAAATCCGCCTGGTACCAAAGAATTTCGTATATTAGATAGCGAAGATCCTCCAGCACCCAAAAAAATAGACAATTCAACTGCGAAGACTATACAACAAGCTAGAGATGCAAGGGGAATGACACGGAAAGATCTTGCTAAAGCCTTAAACATTCAAACGAGCGTGATTGCCGATTACGAATGTGGAAAAGCGATACCCGATCGGCAAGTTCTTGGAAGCATCGGGAGATTCTTAGGTGTAAAATTATTATAAAAATTTTAAAAAATATTTATCACGTGTATAATAAAAAATGTCACTTTCTGAAAGAGAATTTTATTGCGTTAAGTGCCGAAAAACTGTAACTTTATGTGCTTCTGATATTAAGGTGGTCGTATATAAAAACGCAAGGTTTGCTAATGGAAGCCCTGCTCTTGTTGGTGAATGCAAATGCGGGACTAAGGTCACAAAGTTTATCAAACACTCTGACAAGGATAAGTTGAAGAGCAAATACGGTGAGAAGAAATCATCTCCTAGGAAGTCTCCTAAGAAGTCTCCTAAGAAGTCTCCTAAGAAGTCTCCTAAGAAAATGGTAGATAAGAAATGTCTTGACAAGTGTGTTAAGAAATGCACTAAATAAAATCGTAATACTAGATTGATAGTATTATGATTGTCAATTTAAGACTTCTTCGATTTTTTACGTGGTATCTTATACGGCTTCTTTTGTTTACCATTGACAGGAGGTATTACATCATCCGAACTATCGTAATCGGATGGTCGTTCAAATTGTGTTATTTTTTCGTTATAATTTGCATAATATTCTACACCAGAACTACTCATTCGTTTTGTCCAATCACTCTTACTCAGCCAATCAACCTCACATTCAACTTTTTCAAATTTATCCTTACTTATGTTGTTAGAAAAAAAGGGTTGTGGAAAACCATCCATATCTATACAATTTTCAACATCACCACGAGGCGGTCCTCTATATATACGCCAATCTTCACCTACACAAGCTACTGTATCAAATCCAAGTTTTTCATCAAGAAATCTTCTATATGTATCGCAATGAATATTACCTGCGTATATAATAATATTACGTGGTTCACTCGGTTCGTCAGTCGATCTCTGTTTTTTTACATCTTGAGTATCGATATCAAACGTTTTAAATATACGCCCAAGTAAATAGCCATCTACTATTAAATAATTTACGTGTATTAGCGCATTTGAAAGTGATTTTAAATGTTCATTTAGTTGAATATATTGTTCTTTTCGAATACCAAAAAAATTATACACTATGTTATCATCATCATCCAGCTCCTCATATACTTCTGTTAGGTCTTTTATTTTTTTCATTTCTTGAAAAATTGTAGCAATAATTTTTGTAGGGATAGATCTTAATTCCTCTTTAATAAAATCTTTAATTATAGAAGATATAGTTGAATTACCTACTTGTTTATTATAAATCTGATAATAATCAAACTCTGTTTCAAAAAAATCAACAAAAGCAGTCTCTTCTTCTGGAAAATCTTTTAATAAGCCTATTATTTGATAATCATTAAAAAAGGTACTTAAATTGTCTTCAAAATCTGATTCTGGTTTATTTGTAAATTCATCTAATAGATTACTAAAAGCCGACATATTATTAACTTTAATCCCTTCCATTTCTCTAATATCGATATAATGCATTCTTCCTTTTTCACATTTATTCCTATTCTCTGGTAAATCACGTGTAGATTTTTGTACACACGTTTTAATTTTTTCCCATATTTTATATATTCGTCGGTTTTTGATATATTCTCTGAATTCATCTTCATATAATTCAATAGTCTTATAATAACCTTTATATTCATGGTAAAAATCTATAAAAGCGTCTGAATAGTTAAATAATCTTTCTAGATAATTTTCTATAAACCATTGACCAGTAATTCTCTTACCAAATTTTTCACAATCAGTAGTATCACTATGAAACTCTCCAAAAATGTATATTAACTTTTTGTATCTTTTACTCCAATGCAATGTAAGTGTGTATGGTCCCCCAATAAATCTAGCAATAGGTTTCTTTTGATAAGGATCAAACTCTGTATCTTCCTGATTTTTATGATTAATAATTAATTTCTTTAAAACAGTCCTTTCCAGAGTACCACCTCGAGCTGGCTTGGTATCTGCACATTTTTCAGCTTCTGCGTAACACGCTTCCTTCAAAGTTTTATCCATATCCGGTCTACTAAGAATTGATGTATTATAATATTTTAATAGTGCGTCACAAATATTTCCTAATCTACATGATTGTAGAATCGACATTTATTAATCATAAAATAAATAGAATTGCTAAAATAAAATCATAATACCAAAAATAGGTCGTATTATGATTAATAAAACTTATTCAATGTGCAAAACTCTTACAATTATCTTACAAAATCTGCGTACGTTTTTAATCAAAAAAAAGATGATGTTTTGTGAATTGCTGGGAGTACGCTTTTAAAGATAATATTTCTAGGTACATTTTTTAGCATAAAAAGTGCATTTTACATTTGCTGTGTGTACCAACTGAGAACGTTGTCTTATACTACTTATAAAAAATTTATCTTTAAATTTGTTTTATATCGACATTTTTTGTTTCTTTTGTAAATATTTATTAAATATAAATGACTACTCCATATTCATTATCAAAGGAACAGCTTAAGTCAAGTACTAAGAAAATATTGATGGATATTATCGCCAATCGTAATAAAGATTACGAAAGTAGGAAAGATAAATTATCTAGTTCTGGTAATAAAGAAGCATTAGTTGACAGAATCTGGAAAGATTGGGGTGGAGACGAAGGTCTGCAAAAATTTAAGAATAGCAATAAATTTAACACACCTGCGCCTACACCTGAATCTGATAGTACTACACCTAGTCCTACACCTACACCTGAATCTGATAGTACTACACCTAGTCCTACACCTATACCTTTACCTAGTCCTAGACCTAGACCTACACCTATACCTAGACCTAGAGTACCTCCTGTAAAAAAGACAAAAGTAGATACTCCAAATATACAAAAAAAGGATACAAAGAACTATGAGTTTACCGATGATTATGTTATGCATCTACAATTAGAATTGAAAGAATACATACCAGGTGCGCTAGAACCTCACGACGCTGATGATATAGATCTTGATGAACTCATACGTCTTGTTAACACAAACGACTTTTGCGTAAAAGTAGCAAAATCTTTGAAAGGTATTTATGAAGCTAAATTAGCAAAATATAAAAAATTACAAGAAAACACTCTTCAAAGCATTAAAAATGATATATATGAAAAGAACCAAATGAAATTAACGGCTGATATAGACAAACAAGATCTTGATCGGCTTTTTCCTATGATCACTATTAACACAGCATTTTTGATCAAATTAAAAACACTCGCCGATTTGGCTTCACAAAAAATAAGAGCATATTCTTCTCCTACTGTTATTCATATGGTACGAAACAATCTATTATTATCAATTACAGATGAAGAAGATGGTATTATTTCAATTACAGGAGCGAGTAGAGAAAAAATTCGAAATCAGCTATGTAAAACACTATTTATTCTGAGCAAGGGATATCGTCCATTTATGGATGCCTTTCTGAATTTGGTATTTACAGGTCCAGCTGGGGTTGGAAAAACAAAACTGGCAAAAACATATGCTTTTGTGTTTGAAAAATCAGGTATACTTCTTCGCGGAGACTTGATTATTGCATCTCCAAAAGACATGGTTGGAGAATATATTGGTCATACAGCTATTAAATCGGCTGGTGTCCTTATGAAGGGATTGGAAGCAGTAATTCTGATAGATGAGGCTTATCAAATTATGCCTTGTACACCAGACGGAAAACTCGACAAAGATTCTAAATCATTTGGTCCAGAAGCAATAACAGAAATTGTAAACTTTTTGGATAAATATATAGGTATGTCTATTATGATTGTTGCTGGTTATGAAGAATCAATGAAGAATTGTTTCTTTGGTGCAAATGAAGGATTGAGCCGTCGCTTTCCTAATCAGATAAGTATTCCACCGTATTCAAACAGTGATCTCCTGAATATATTCATTAATGGAGTTAATAAAAAATTAGGAGAAGACATATTCAATAATGATATTGTTAAGTATATATTTACTAATATTGTTAGACTTTCACAACAAAATAAGGATATTTTTTCGAATCAAGCAGGTGACATGGTTAATCTGTCAAGTATGTTTCTTAATTCATATTATGGAAGCGTGAAGACATCTTGGGATAACGGTTTAGATGATCAAGTGCTAATTGTAAATAGCACATTTAACCAATTTTTGAGGAATAAAGGGTATTATGGAGTGTGGACTCGTTAAAATCGCAGAGTTTTTAATAATGTAACACATTTTTCTTCTTCATACAATTGTGTATCTCCAATTTTTTTTACTAAAGAAGCCGGAAGAGTTTGAAATAATTTCTCAATATTTTCCCTATGTGCTTCCCCTATTATCAATATATATTCGTCTATACGCGAATGATCTTTTTTAAGCATCTTTCTAATTATAAAATAATCAGCAACGTGTTTCCACGCATCAAACAGTTGCCGTCTAATATTTGGATCATTTTTCTTAATATTGCGCTCAACGCGTCTAAAGTATGTGCATATTTTTTGATAATATGATTGTAAGAAGTCAATCACTTCTTTGTAATAAAATTGTGGATTATTCATAGCAAAATTATTGGAACGTTCCCAAAACGGCTTAACAAAAGCCTCTATAATTTTTTCTTTGTTATCTGTATATTTAGCCCATCCTTTACCATACAGATCGTCTTGACCACGTCTCGATAAGAAATAAGGTCTGTAATCCAATGGAATGATTTGTTTTTCAGTCTTATTTTTTTTCATCTTTTTGTAAGTATTCTTTATAGAAGCAGAATTCATTAATGTTGGAACATCAGCTTTGATATTTTCTCCACCGCAATAATACTCTAAAATAACACGACAATTTGGATTATTACGTGTGGTTTTTGCACAGTATTCACATATTGGTAGAGATAATCGAGATTTACACTTAAAGATTTTATCATGTCTTTCACCTATCAGAGTCACAAGTACACTACAATCAAATATATATTGGGAGAAGGAAACAGCGCTCTCTAACATATATTCTGTTGGTTCAAAAACAATATATTTACCCGTTATATTTTCTAGATGTTTCTTACAATCAACAGGTAAAGTCATTTTATAATATGGAAAGATTTGTAGAGTTAGATATTAAAAACGATACCGTTTTTAATAGTAATCTTAAAATCTATATGAACGATACACACTAGTACAAGTGTGATTACGTGGATTTCCAATTTGTTTCGTTAATTGTACAACTGGTTTGCCAGCACTAGATGATATACTATTTAAGTTGTTTAAATGGCCTTCAATATTTTCTATATGTTTATAGCCTATAAGAATAATATATTCGTCAATGTCTGTTTTGTTATTCAACAAGATCTGAAGAACAAAAAAATTGGTTACAGAAGCCCACGCCTTCATTAGTAAATTTTGAATATCTTTATCAGTAAGAGGTTTATCAGGAAGAGGTTTACCATGTCCAATCTCTTTTATAATATTATTGAAACGCATAGTCATTTCTACCATAAAATACTTTGTTAAGTATATATAAATTATATCGCTAAACATACCTTTATCTAAAAATTTTTCATCCGGATCTTTATTTATATTTTCTGGATCGGTTGGATCAAGTCCAAAAAAATCATAAAACGGTTTTACGTATATGTAAATACCTAGACGGGATGGATGATTTTTTGCATATTCTAGGTAACTTTTTATTTCTCCGTACATAATATTTTGCACTTCTCGTGTAAGAATGTATGCCCTCATATCAAAAGGAATAATTTGTGATGTTTTTCCGTCATTTACCAGAAGATTGAATGTTTCAAATAAAACTTTACAATTATAAATATCACATGGCAACGGTTCATAATTTCCAAACTCCAACATAACTGAACATTTTGGGTTTGCATTAACCGCACGTAAACAATAGTCTGCGATTCTCATTGAAGGTTTATTACACTCAAATGGTATAACATGATCTTCACCAAATAAAGTCAATAGTCTCCTACCATCAAATATATACTGTGAGAAATTATATGCGCTATCTATTCTAGTCGTATCCTCAACAAAAACAATATTTTTTCCGGTATTCTTCTTTAACTCTTCGATCTTATCTGTATCTGACATTTATTTTAAGTACGATTAAAATTTTTATGATATAAAAGTAAATGTAGATTTTTAGAAATGAACGACACAACCTCTAAAGAAGTCATATGTTTTAGTATTGGTTATGCCCCAGATTTTAATTTATCTTCAAACGGTGTCTACGGGGCTGAATTAGCTTTAAAAAGACTAGCAGAAGAACTATCAAATACTCACGATGTTTATATATTTGGTGCAGTTATTTCTAATGCATTTGTGAATGGTGTTAATTATCTCAATTCTTGTTTTCTAAATCAATTTATGAACTCTTGTACGGTTGACGTAATGATAGTAAGTAGATATATACATCATTTTTTGGAATTTGATAACAAGGCTCGCAAGACATATATTTGGTTTCACGATACTTTAGCACATCCTGCTTGGAGAGGTATATTTATGCCAGAAGATGGATATTTTCTTTTGAAGAATATTATAGATAAAATAGATGGAATCGTAGTTTTGACCGAATGGCACAAAAGTAATGTAATACAACATTACAAAGATATTGATCCAAAGAAAATTGTTGTAATTGGTAACGCAATCGATGTTTCACGTTATGCAGGTAAAACGATAAATCGTGTTAAAAATCGGTTTATATATACATCTAACCCAATCAGAGGATTAATCCAACTTGTCGATCATTTTCCTTCTATCAGAAAAGAAATTCCAGACGCAGAGTTGTGGATTTACAGAGGTGAAGAAGAATTTGAAGATTATCGACCTCTTCTTGAGCTAATCAATTCATCTGATTATATTAAATTTATGGGACGTATTGATAATGAAGCATTAGCAGAACATCAAATGGCAGCTGATTTCTGGTATTATCCAACCGCGTGGGAAGAGACTTTTTGCATTAGCGCTCTTGAGGCTTTGGCAGCTGGATGTATTTGTGTGACATCTAATCTTGCTGCACTAAAAGATACAATTGGGAATAGAGGAGTATTATTGCAAGAAAAAATTCATTCTAAATGTTACTTCAAAGAAGCAACTGACAAAATTGTAGAAATTTCAAGAAATGATGATATGAAACAACAATTTCGTATTAAAGGTGTCGAATGGGCAATGAAGCAATCATGGTCTACACGGGCGACTGAATGGTTAAATCTAATTGGACACAAGGTTGACAAATCAATAACTGTTAAATTAATGTGTAACTGGACTGATAATAAAACATTGTTTGGTATTTACAAACGTTTTTGTCAACCAGAAGGAAAATGGGGTAATATTCTGTTTACAGATCAAGAAAAGGCCGATTTTTACTGCATCATTAATTTTCCGAGAGAAGACGAATATTGGGATCCAAAAAAGACAATTCTATTGTCAATGGAAGAATTAGAGAATAGAAAAACCTACTTTCCGTATAACTGGATTATACCAAAAAGAGATAATTTTTTTAATTGCTTCTTTAGACGTAATAGCGTAGAATGGCATTTAAGCAAGACGTATTCTGAACTTTTGACTATGAAAATAGAAAAAACAAAGATTTTATCCAGCGTTACATCTAGTGAATTTAGACTTCCAGGACATATTAAACGTATCAACTTGCTAGCTCATTTCGTTTCTAATAAATTAGAATTTGATCTTTACGGTAAAACGAATGTTTTTGGTTTTAAAAACTATGTAGGTTCTCTACCATTTTATGCTAAAGATGACGGTATATTTCCATACAAATACACCATTGCGTGCGAGAACGCTTCTGTCGAAAATTATTTTACAGAAAAAATAGTAGATGCAATCCTTGGAGATTGTCTATGTTTTTACTATGGTTGTCCTAATATTGATTCGTATATTGACAATCGCGCTTATATACTAATAAACCCGGATGATCCTAAAGGAAGCTTGAAAATAATTAAGAATGCGATCGAGAATGGTGAATGGGAAAAGAGAATCGATATAATTAGACAAGAAAAGTTAAAGATACTAAATGAAATACAGATAATTCCTGTAATAGAATCTATTATAACCGAAAAGTTGAAGAAGACGAATTTTTATGATGATTGTTGTATCAAAGTACTTAATTTGGATAGGAGACCCGATCGATGGGATAATTTTGTTAAACATGCAAATGATATAGGTTTGAAAAATTATACGCGACAACAAGCGGTGGACGGAAAGCTTCTCGTTTTGAATGATGATTTGAAATCAATGTTCGCTATTAAGAAAGATTTTGTTGGAAAACGTTGGAAGAAATTAACACATGAACATTTGGCTGGAAACCTTGGTTGTGCAGTTAGTCACATTGAAATGTGGAAATCTACTCTAGAAAGTGATAAGAACACTATTATACTAGAAGACGATGCCGTTCTTGATAATCAGTTCGTTGAAAAATGTAACAAAATATATGATGATATTAAGCATGATCCTCGATGGGATATTTTGTATTTAGGATTTTTTGATGATGATTATGGTTTGACTCATTACAATGACAAATTTGTACATGACGGCGTAATGCGTTTTTCAAATGTTATGCGTGAACATGGAGGTGGTACTTTCGCATATGTATTACGTCCTAAAGGAGCAGACAAGTTGATCAAATTAGTAAATCAAATTGGAGTTCAACAACCAATAGATCATTTTATGATTGATCATTTTGACACTCTATGTGTGTATAAAACAGTTCCTAATCTTGCCAAGTCTGATTTTTTCTTTTACACTAAAAAAGACACAGATATTCAAAACTGTACAACAGTCGTAGATCACTGATAACATTAGAAATATAAAAGAGTGAATATTGTAAATGAAAATGGGACAGGTATCTGGAAAGAGCATCTTTGAGAAGAAATTAGAACCTGTAATAGAACAAGAGACTATTATTACACCGAGATATATATTTTCAAGAAATTGGAGTAATATATCTACACTTACAAAACAACAAATATGTATTTAAAACAATCATTTTTTTCTGAGTCATTATATAAATGATTGTCTATTATGTTATTACAAAAAATGGCCAAAAATATTACTACAAAGATGGTAAAAGAATCACCGAATTGGAGGGCAAACACTTGGGGGCTAAAAAGAAATCATCATCTAAAACGAGTCCTAAGAAAACGAGTCCTAAGAAAACAAGTCCTAAAAGGAAGAGTCCTAAAGATGATCGAAGTCCAAGTGGTAGAAAGAGAAAGCCGTTAGAAGATCTAGTTCCATGTAAAGATCATCAGAAACGTGATCCTATCACTCGCAGATGTAAAAATATTGTAGGATATAAGAAGACGAGTCCTAAACGAAGGAGTCCTGCGAAGACAAGTCCTAAACGAAGGAGTCCTGTGAAGACGAGTCCTAAAGGTGATCGAAGTCCAAGTGGTAGAAAGAGAAAGCCATTAGAAGATCTGGTTCCTTGCAAAGATCATCAGTATCGCGATCCTATCAACCGCAGATGCAAAAATTTGCCTGGATATAAGAAGACTGTTATAAAATTAGTTATTCCTCAAAATCTGGCTACAACTCAACGTGAACCGATTCCTATACCTATAAGAGTAAATAGTCAACGATGGGAACGTATAACACGGATCGCAACCGATTGCGCTCGTAGATCAAAATTGCCTCTTACTGATTCTCAGTTGAAGGTCGTTGAGTTTATGGAAAATAATGACGGTTTGCTTGTAGTTCATGCAACTGGGTTAGGAAAAACGTTAACAGCTGTTACCTGTTCTCAGTGCTTTCTTGACAACAACCCAGGAAGTGGTGTCGTTTTTGTAGGACCACCATCGACGTGTTCTAATTTTGAAAAGTCAATGGAAGAGACCTATGGTGTAAAAAATAAGAATAAGTATGAAATATATACATTGAATAAATTTTGGAGTGAACATGTCGAAGGACGACCCATTTCTCTTAGGAACAAATTTCTTATAGTAGATGAAGCTCATAATGTAAGAAATGTTGAAGGTGTGATGGCATCTATATTGATCAATGCATCTTTCAAAGCAGCTAAGAGATTGCTTCTCACGGCAACTCCTTTTGTAAACTCTGTTCTTGATCTTATTCCACTAATAAACATGGTTCATGGTAGAAAAGTAGTCGGACTAAAGAAAGATTTTGACGCTCTTCAGGCAGAACACTGGATTACACACGATATAACTGATAAAAATCTAGAAAAGATTGCTTTGCTCCTACGAGACAAAATTGACATAGTTGATTACAAAGATCCAGAGAATTATCCCGAACGAATCGATCATTATGAAGATATTCCAATGAGTGACAATTATTATAGAAAATATCAATCTCTGATAAGCAGGGAAGAAATTCTAGGAATTCAGTTCAAATCACCAGAGCGATTTTACAATGGATATCGTCGAGCTGTAAACAAGGCAGGTCCAGACTATTGTTCTAGAAAGGTATTGTATTCTATTCCAATATTAAAAAGCGGAAAGTCTATTATCTTCACAAATTGGCTCAGTTTTGGTATTGAACCTATTGCTAAAGTACTAACCGATAATGGTATATCATTTGCAGAGTACTCTGGAAAAGTTAACAAACTGGATCGTCTGACAAACATTAGACGATTTAATGCAGATAAAATTGATGTTCTTATTATCACTCGTGCAGGTGGTGAAAGCATTGATTTGAAAGGAGTAAAAAACGTAATCGTTCTAGATCCTCCGTGGAATGACGCATCTCTGGAACAGATTGTTGGTCGCGCTATTAGATTCAAGTCGCATCTTCATCTTCCAAAAGAAGAAAGGAAAGTTAATGTCTATTTCTTATCACTTGTTAAACCGGACAGCGTTCCGGAGGAAGATGCTGTTATGTCTGGTGACAAAAAACTCTATGAAATAATAAAAAATAAGAAGAAGATAACAGACGAGATAATGCCTATGTTGAAAATAGAAAGTTCGATATAACACAATTTTTTAAGCGTAAAACTAAATCTTTTGAATAAGTAAATGTTCTTATCAGTAAAGGAAATATGTTTCTTTTGTTTAATTTTCTTCATTACGGCGATAGCTCTTAATGGTTTTAGCGAAACCTTGTCAAAATATAAAAGTGTGTCTCCATTAATTTCATCTTACATTGTTTCATTCTTACTGACTATTGTTTTATTATCAGTATACAAATTGGCAAAGATTTCACATAATCAAAAAGATGGCTTTCATTTCGAAGTATCTAAATCAAAAATGTGTTGCGGATACCCATATATGCAATCATCTAATCCTGAACTCTTAAAGAAATGCACAGAGATACTTTCGACACCGGAAGGTCGTGCGAATGCTGTTTGTGATGGACACCGTATTCATTTTGAATATACTCCTGATTCAAATCAGAATTGGAAGAATGAAAGAATAGAGGATTGTAATTACCGCCGACATACACATTCGAATGTTCCTCTCGGTGCGACTGGAGCGAATGTTCCTCTCGGAGCGACTGGAGCGAATGTTCCTCTCGGAGCGACCGGAACGAATGTTCCTCTCGGTGCAACCGGTGCTGGTGACGCGATGATGATATCCGAATCGTACTCTTACGGAAATAATACAAGTGTTCCTCGTTTCATACACCGTTTAGTTCAGAAAAATAATTTTAATGAAAAAGGAAAGTATGCAAAACTAGTACCTGATGCGTACGGATGGATAAAACCAGAGAATAGAATTAACGTGGTTGAACTACATTATTCATAAATCGGAATCATAATTATGTTATGTTTTTTAAATATTATTTTATAATATTTTATAATAAATGGCATCTTCTTCAAATCGTTGTCGAAAAGAGGAAGAATATAATAAAGAACGCGATCCTTGTCCGCCTGATACAGAAGGTAAAACTGCATCTGAAGTATGCAAACAAATCGAAGAAGAGTCTGAAGACATAGCGGGCAAGATTGTAGGTGGTCTTCTGAAAGCAGCGTCTCCTTTAGCCGCAATAATTGATGCTTGCAGCTCAAAGTCAGAAAGTGTGCAAAATGTTATCAATAAATTACAAACTAAAATGAGTAGTACTAGCATCGCCAAACAATCTAGTGAATGCGTTAATTCTATTATTCAATCTCAAACAAATTCTATAAAAGCTGGTTTGTCACCAGAATGTATCATGGCTTTGGGTGCACAAGGATATACAAAAGAAGAAATTAGAGAGATGGTAAAACAATCTAATGTATCAAATATTAGTCAAACGAATACCGCAAATGCTACGAATATGTGTCAAATGAATTTGGTACTTGAAGCTTTAACAAACATGGACGCAAGTATTGATAATACAACTATACAAACTGCTATAAACAAAGCAAAAGGTCTAATGTCTAACGCATCATCTAAGCAAAATACATGTAATGATATTTCCTTATCTATGTCGGCATGCAAATATATACAACAATCACAATGTTGCTCAAACTCGATTACGCAAACGCAAGCCAATATGATAGATGCTCAGTGCATGGGTTCAGTTGTAAACGTATCACAAGCTAATACAGCTAATGCAGTAAATAATTGTATGTTAGACGCGCAATCTTCTGTTAGTGATACTATGGTCGGTAAAGTAAAAAATGTAGGTACACAAGCTGCCGACAACAGTGCAGAAGGATTGACAGTTGATTTTTTAATTGCACTTATTTTTATAGGTCTTCTTATATTTGGCGTACCTATTTACTTTGCAACAAGAGCCACAAGTGCTGTATTGAATAACATATTTTTTATAATCGGAGGTGTATTTATACTAGCAAGTATTGTATGCGCAATTATGTACTTTACAACAGGAAAACCAGAGAAAACACTATATAACGAACCGCGTGCCGCATGTACAGGTGTAAAAGCGCTGACTAGTATAACAAGATCAACATTTGGTAAAGCTAAACAACGTGTCGAAAATGGTGATGTCCTAGGGTATGATTTTTTTATAGATGTTGATACAGAACGCGGTCAAGAACCACGTGACATAGATCCACAGAAAATATCAGATGATCAAGAAGGTACTGTTTTGTATATAACTGTTGAACCAACTGGTGAATGTGCTTTTGATCCACCTGACAAACCGCAGACAGCAAGCGTTTCGTACATGAAACCGAGACATGATAATAAGTTTATAGCACTTGCCGGTGTACTAATAATATTAGGTTTCACTTTTATAGGTGTCGGATTATACAAACTTAAATTTTCTCAAAAAATCAATCCAAACGCTCCAAAGGAGCCTGCATCTAAGACTGATTTTGAGCTGACTGAGATTGGTAAACGATCTCAACCTGCTGCTGCTGTATAATATACTTTATGCTATTTTATAAATAAATGCCGTGGCACATAAGAAAAAGTTCAACAGGTAAAGGCTATTACGTTGTTACAACTAGTACAGGACAGAAACATAGCTCTCATCCATTGGATTTTGATACTGCAACGAAACAACTTAGCTTTATATGCAAAAGCCAGATAATCATTTTAAAATCATACCATTTTTGTATGATTTTTTACTTCTGGAATAACATTGTTTACGGAGACGGAGAAGAAGAAGGAGAAGGAGAAGGAGCAGCTGACGATCTTGTGTATATGAAAATTCCTACACCTAAACCTACAACTAATAATAATCCAAATATCACACCTAAAATTATCAGTATTTTCTTATTCTTTTCAGCTGCTTCAGCTTCTTCTTGCTCTTGAATTTTTGCAGCTGCTATTGCTTCTTCCTCTGCTCTTGCTGCTTCTATTTCTTCTTGAGTTGGTTTAATCGTTGGTCCTGATGACTGTGCACAGTTTTGGTTTATTTTCTCCATAACGGCAGATTCATAACCGGTAATCACATTGTTGCAACATTCGATTTTTGGTTGGAATACAGGAGCTGGTTCTATCTTTTTCATAACATCTTCCAATTTTGGTTCTTCCAATTTCTTTGCATCTAATGTTTTCTTTTTATAACTTTCACTCCAATACCATCTCCAGTCCCGATATTCCTTGAAAGTTCCAGTTTTTGTCATTTGAACACGGTAATCAGGGTTTTGTGTCTGTTTTGGGTCCTGATTTAAGTAGTAAACATGAAGCTCATTTCCAACTTCTTTTTCCAAATCTTTTATTAATGCATTATAGCTATCAAGCCACACTTGACGTTCAACTTTAAATGCGGACAATTTAGCCTCTTTAGAATCTTTCCAAGCCTTATACCGTTTATTATAATCATTTATCGCACTACTTAATGGGAGGAGACATGAACAAACAGCATCGCTCGGCTTAGTAACACAATATTCAAGTCCTTTTCTATCAAGCTGATCTGCTAATTCTTCGCTGCTTAAATCTTTAAGTTTTTTGTTCTCTTGCATATTATTTCTAGCACCCTTGACACTCTTAGGATTGTTTAGAGATTTAAGATCATCAACTGTTATATATTCGCCATTGCTTTTAAAGTTAATATATGCTTGATTAGCACTATAAGTATCTGGAATGTTGGATAAACGCAAGTACTCATTATAACTGAGTGTACCTTGCCTGAAACCTGCTATAATTTTGGTAATATTTTCAGAATCGGGATCCATTTATAAATATGATAGGATTAAAAACGTTTTAAACATTTTTAATCGAGAGAGAGAGTAGTTGCTAGAAAAATGTTGTTTTTAAGATTCAATTGATTCCAAATTTCTTTTATTTTGAAAAATGATTAGAATTGATCAATTTCGAATTGATCATTTCCAAATTCTTTTATTTTGAAAATGATTAGAATTAAAAAAGTTTAGAAATGATCAAATCGAAATTTTAAAATTTTGGAGGCTCCTAAATTTTTTTCGTTGCACACACATTTTTTTTTGATTTATCCAAGAAAGTCACTTTTCCTGATTAAAATTGTTACTGTGCCCACTTTGGATTGACCAACTTTTGTCAACAAGGTAAAATTTCCTGTTTAATAGTATTATAAAAAAAGTTATATTTACCAACTTTATTTAAACTGATATTTTCCTGATTAAATTTGTTACTGTGCCCACTTTGGATTGACCAACTTTATTTAAAGTAATATTTTATTAACATAAAAGATGGTTACATGCCCATATTGTAATGTTCAAATAGTAAATAAATATAAATTAAACAGACATATTAAGACCTCAAAAAGATGTTTGATAAAAAGATCGATTATAGCTGATGAGTCCGAGTCTGTATTTTTGACTTGTAAATATTGCAATGATTCTGAATTTACAAGACAAGATGCTCTTGACAGACATTATTCTAAATGTCCTAACTATTTACAACAACTCTTAGAGAAAATGGAAATAGAAATTTCGGAAGCTTACTCGTGGAAATTGATTCAACTTGAGGAGGAAAACACTCAATTAAAGTTAGAGAATGAAAAACTTAGAAATCGCCCGACTACTATCAATGTAAATAACCAAATTATTAACAACAATGTATACCTTAATACGATATCTTTGAAGAGAATGCAAGAAGAAGCAAGAAATTTAAATGTATCTCACATTGATGCTGGAGCCGCAGGATATGCAAAATATGCGGTTGATTATCCTTTTAAAAATAGCATAAGTTGTAACGATTTTTCAAGGAGAAAACTTTTATATCGCAAAACGGAAGGAGATGATGAAGGTGATATGGTAACTGATTATGGTGGACGAAAGCTTACAACCGAATTTTTTCAGAGTATACGGGAAGAAACAGCTAGAAAGGCAGGTCAATTATACTTTTCTTATCTAGAAACAGATATGGATCCTGAAACATTACAAAAACAACAGAATCGATTACAAAAACTCGTTACAGATGTTAACGCTGCTTCTAGGGGAGAAAAAACAGATTTTACAAGAGGATGGATATCAGAATTGTGCTCTCTTGTAAAATTTTAATAGTATAAATAATGTATACATTATTTATAAACTCATATAAACATTGGTAACTTAATTTTAAATGACTCAAAATTTGTATGATTATTTAGAGATTCCAACCGATTCAAGCGAAGAAGATATAAAAAAGGCATATAGAAAGTTATCGCTGCAATATCATCCAGATCGTAATAGCTCACTAGAAGCTATAGACAAAATCAGAAAGATTAATCATGCGTACGAGGTTCTAGGAGATAAAGAGTCTAGAAGAGTGTATAATACTCAATTTTTTAGAGGAGGATTCACATCGAATATGAATTTTCCTAATCAACAACAACCGGTTCATTTTTCTCAAGTACCGAACGATATTAACAATATATTAAACATGTTTTTTAACAAAGGATTTGGACAACAAAATTTTCAAAACTGCGTTCTACAACCTACTCCAATACTGCATACAGTAAAGTTAACATTAGAACAATCTTATAAAGGGTGTACTGTATGTATACAGATTGATAGGAATGTTACAATAGGACAATCCGTTTCGTATGAATCAGAAATGTTTCAAATTTCGATTCCGGCTGGTTCTAAAGAAGAGAAATTTGCTATAAAAGAAAAAGGCAATATTTATGAAAATTGTAAGAGCGATGTAATTATTACTATTGAAGTCGAAAATAATCCTCCCTTTTCAAGATGTGGAAATGATATAATTTGCTCTAAAATGTTAACACTAAAGGAATCATTATGTGGGTTTTCTTTCAAGGAGACTCATCCCAGTGGTGAAATCATCGAATTTGAAGAACGATCGATTTGCAAACCTGGATCGAAAAAGGTTATTCCTGGTCTTGGTATGCCTCAGAACAATCAACAACCTGGTGATTTGGTAATTCAATTCTCTGTTGATTTTCCAGAGTCTCTAACACATGAACAGATAGAAAAGTTATCCAGTGTTCTCTGAATAAGTTTTATTTTATATTAATTCTAATATAAAAATATCTTATATTTGTGTGCTTAAAAAAATGCATTTCCAAATAAAATCATAGTAATAAATGGAAAATATAAGGAAAATATTCTTAGAAGAAATAAGACCATATACAAACACTTTTAATGATTTGTCTAATCGCCTGATAAATTCGAATGTGTTAACTGATACTCTATCAGCATTGCAAACAATTAAGCCATCATATACTCGTTCAAATACAAGACAATTCTTATCTCATTATATAGTATATTACTTTCCAAATGATGTGATTGGTGAGACAAGTGATATAGGTGACCATCTAATTAAAGCATCACAAAATCTTTACAATATACATCTTAATAATGAAACGCTGTCTCGTGATTTTGAGACTGTGTTAAGTGAATATATGTTATCTTTTACTGAATGGCAAAGAATTGATAAACAAAAATTGGCTGGAACATATCGCGACACGTATTGTTTGTTATCTGAAATAAAAGTATCTTCTCCAATTGAGATAAAAGAGCCAATTGAAAAACTGGAGAGTACTCTTGCTAAACATACAGCTCAAATTTTTGGAAAGAATGCACAAAAGATATTAGGTGTTAACCAAACCGAAGATATGCTACGTGAAGAAAAGCTACGTATAGAAAAGTTTGTTTATGACTCTTTGCACGACCTATATTGGCAAGATATACAAAAACAGTTATCTTCTAACTGTTTTGACAATTTATGTACTGTAATAGAAGATGTAAAAGGATGTATGTTAACTATATGTCAAAAAAATAAGACTAAATGTGATGAAATAGAAGCATGCTTAGATGTTGGATTTCTAAAAAACGTGCTAAACGTCGGAATGGCACAAAATCAAGTTAAATGTTTACTTCGATATTGTTTGGTATTTTTACGTGAATATGGTCAACCTTGTCATGATTCAGAAATTGACGAATTAACTAAAACGACTAATTTACTATACACACCTGAAGTGACAAATACGATTCAATTGTTAGTAAATATTATTCGGGAAATAGCTAGTCGTGTCAATGTTCTAGTAGCTGTTGTCGATGAATTTGTTTCAAATCTAGGCTAAATTACTCTAATATAATATTTCTCATTTGGATTATATTTAAATATACCTTTCATCTTCGTCCCGAGTAAACTTTTTAGGAGGCCACGATGAAAAGAATGGTTGTTCAAAATTTCGTATATCAACACAAAAATCAATGTCTGGATCACCTTTTGAATTTTAGACTGTGTTCTCCTTCCATTTGTATTAAATATAAATATTTAATACAATTTATCACGCAGAATCTTTGCATCCAGTAACAAAAATTGATTTTTTAAAACAAATAATATAGTGATAAACAAAACAAAGATGACAAACGGAACTAACGATTGCGTTGTTGCAAAGGCTGCACAAGACTTGTTGAGGCAATCTTATCCTCATCTTTCTGAGGAAATAATCAAAAACGCAAGAGAGAGTAGTACTTTCAGCTGGGCGGAAGGTGAAAACGGTGCATGTACATATACTTATGATGAAGAAATCGAATCTATTTGCTTCATGGCGTCGAAGAAGCTTATGGCTGTGCAAGCACCAAGTCTAAAATAAAAACAAGAATAGACGACGCTCCTTTTACGAATAAATACCATTGTATATTACAATGGTATTCATCACGCACGCATTTTAGACTTGATTAGTATATTTTGAATAAATGATTGTTTTTACCCGATTATTGCTATCTTGAACGTATACACTGTCTCGTTATCTTTAACATTTAATATCACGCCATTTTATTATTGTATTAACATCTGAATGCAAATGCGAACATTCCAACCGCAATAATTCCAAGAACGAATCCTAAGTGATAGTTGTATTTCATTTCGCGATACATCTCCAACCAAGCTTTATTGTCTTCAGGCGTTTTTAAATGATTCAACATCCAATCCGATTTTGGAGACAGAGTATAATAAAAGTAATTGGTCAAGAAACTAGTTGCGATAACGATACAAACAAGAGATGTAGACCCCAGTCGATTTCGTTTAATCCTCGTATTGTAAAATATGATTATAATAGAAAGTACTAACCCAAGAGAGTATCCACACATACTTATCGATAAACGCTCCTTTGCTATCTTGTCGTATACAACTTGTGAGTCCGGTGACAAAGAATTCTTGTATTTGTTCACGACGTCGCTATTTAACGTTGATATGTTAAAGTAAATCATTGCGAATAAGAAAACCGCAGCAATGAAACAACTGATTGTACAGCACATTTATTATTATGTAGTAAAAATATTATTTTGTACACAAAATAATAGCGAGCGGATATAATCTAATAAAATTGATTTTAGAGTAAATTTTTAAATTTGTATTTATAAATGGCAACACAATTACCACCCGGGTTAGAAATTCATCAGTTAATAACAGATGAAGGTTTGAAGAAAAAATTGTATGAATTTGTTGATAATTTTGATGAAGACCATCAGCCTCTACAACGAAAGACAAGACAATATGGTTACGAATATAATTATAGAGCAAACCCTAGAAAACTTAAGAAACTTAATATACCTCCGCAACTGTTATGTATAGCTGATACCATATATAAATACAAGTTAATTGGACAAAAACCAAATCAAATTATCATAAATAAATACGAACCAGGTCAAGGTATTGCAGCCCATGTTGATAACCAAACCTACTTTACTGGTGATATAGCAACATTGTCTCTTGGTTCTGAATATATAATGACATTTAGGTCATTAGTAGATAAAAGCATACACTATGATGTTTTGTTGCCTGTCGGGTCATTAGCCGTTATGAAAGATGATGCGATAGATAAATGGACTCATGAGATCGTAAATCGAAGAACTGATACAATTAATGGTAACACGATTAAACGTGGTACACGAATTTCTATCACATTTAGAACGGTGAAAGATGATCGTCAAGGACGGTAAAATGACTATTTAAAAATATTATACTTATAATATTTTTAATTGATAAGTTCTATTATATTCACCTAGTCTTTACGTTTGAATTTTTCAAATAACCGAGTTAATTGTTTGTAAATCTTCATCAGACAATTTGCCTTTTAAAAGTAGGTGAATTATTGACCTCCTTGTCCTTTTTTACGTGAAGTTCGTCCATTATATCTAAAACCAGAACCAGAACCTTGTAGTTCTGTTGCTAAACGATTTGTTTCTTCTGTTTGTTTTTCTGCTGCAAGAGCTCGTTCTGTTTGTCTTGCTACAGCAGCACGAGCTCGTTCTTCTTCTAAACGAAGTCTTCTTTCTTCACGAGCTTGTTCTTCTAAACGAAGTCTTTCTGCACGAGCTCTTTCGAATTCTTCTAATCTTCTATTATCGATCGCGTCTCTTTCTGCACGAGAAAATTGTGCAAATTCTTGTCTTGCGGTTTGTACTCCATCTTCTCTGGCTAGTCTTTCTGCACGATCTCTTTCTTCTTGTTGTCTTCTTTCGGCCTCTCTTGCTTCCCTATTTCGGTCTCTTCTTATTGGAAGAGTTCTTCTTGCTGCGTCTTCTGCTACCCTAGCATCTCTTGCGTCTGCTTCACTAGCTATGTATTCTTCAGCTTCTTTTTTTGCAGTTTTTGCCAAAAGAGCTCTATTTTCTCGATCTATTTTGACAGCTGTATAGTTCACACATATGTCGTTAATTTTATCCCAAATTTCACCTCTTTGATTTACATATTTTTCTACAAATTCTTCTATTATTTTTTTCGCAAAATGATTTGGTATTAAAGTATCCAGTGTTACTGATCTTGATATTGGAACATTGCAACCTGGACAATTTCCATATTGAGATTTAAAAAGATCTTTCATTGATTCTTTGTCGCAAGTATGACCATTCGGACAACCAGTCATAACTGGTTCGTGCATTAAGTCTAATGTTATACCACAAGTCAAATTCCCAAGTTGTTTAAGAGCACTTGATAATTCTTCCTCTCGCATATTTAGACCACAAAGCTCTCTTATAGATCTTTTACGTAAAAAAGTAAGATTCTTATCTTGTTCACTAAACTCGTTAAAATCTGTTAAATTAAACCCATCACTAAGCTTGCTAAAAACTGTTAAACTAGCATTTTCCCTCAGAATTTGTTTTTCTGTTTTTTTAATATATTCAATAATATCTTCTAGTGAAACTTGTGCTTTATTAGCAAGAAAATCTAAACTTTCATCAATGATACTTTCGGGCGTACATTTAAGAAGAAATGCTACTTTTTCAAAAAGGTTTGATCTTCTAAGTAGTTCGTTTTTAGCTTCTAGGTTTGTTTCTAAGGTTTTTAATTGTTTATATGTTAAAGATATACTTTCTTCATGAAAAACGTATTCATCAACTTCCTGCAACACAGCTATTGGTGAATGAGAATGAGAATTTAATTTTTTACCAATATATTTGTATACAGGATTTCCGTTTGACAATAGACCAATATATACCTTTGGAAGTGGAATCTTTGTACCGAAAAATGTGTAATATCCCCATTGAGTTTTACCTGTTATTATATTAACATAATATGGCAAGCCATAAGAAGAACTTATTTGTTCTTCAAATCATTTATTAAATATATATATATATATATATATATATATATATATATTTAATTTTACATTTTAATCATATTATTTTTATGTTGGGTCGTTACGTATGCGCTAATCGGACCATCCTAGTATAATTGTGTCGATGGAGTTTGGATCTATCTTTTCCAATTCGATAAAATCTCTGTACCCAATCCGACATTCTCTCATTTTTTCTACTGTCAAATTGACACTTCCGTCTCTCAACAAATCGCGTAACAACTTCATTTGCATTAAGCATGCACCTCCAGTAGTCAAGAACATATTTGTTCCGTAATGTCCAGCTGAATGATATACTAAGTCTTCTGAATTATATCTTTGGAAAAAAGTAGTAAACAAAGGGATTTTTACTCCATTGGTTTGCACTTCAGATTTGAAAACAATAAACTTTCTACCAATCGCATCTTTTCCTTTCATAACATATGCTTTGCCTAACTCATCTGGCTTGATAAAATCTATGTACGAAGTCCAACCAGACCTTTCCCCGATATTTAATTCGGGACAATTGGATTGAAATATTTCATCCAACACTACTAACACCTCTTGAGCTTCGTCATACATAATTTGAGTTCTTAGTATATCATGTTATTTTTTTAAATAACATCTTTAGTGAGTATAAGGAAACACAAACTGTTTTGTAATCTTTTTTCAATTGAAAAAAGATTATCACATGAGCCGGCTTGACTACATGCAGATTTCTTACTTTTAGTCCTAATCTACACTTCTACGAGACCAGGGTAACATTTCAGCAACATCTGGAAGAATTGTTGGTATTTTATGTTTGTAAGAGAATTTGTTATACCTCATATTTTTATTCTTAATATTTTCAATTGATCTAGGAATTTTAAATTTTTCATCTTCTTTAGGAACATTTGGATTATTTGGAATAACATGTCTTGTTTTAAGTTTAAGAGGAGGCCAATCAGAAAATAATGGTTGTTTAATTTTTGACATATCTATACAACTATAAACTGTACCAGAAACTATTTCTTTTTGGGTGTTCATTTCACCTGATCTTCCTTTATCTTCAAAACCAAGTTGAGTTAGAAATTTTCGATATACTGTACTGTGAGCATCTCCGGCATATATTATTATATTATGTGGTTCTTCGGGCTCATCGGTTGGACGTTTTTTATTTATGTCTTCGGTGTCTATATTAAACTTTTTAAATACACGCGCCAAGAGGTATCCATCTGTTACAACAGAATTATATATAACACATGTATTTAGAATTATTTTCAATGATGAATGTAAGTGTGTAAAATATTTTTCCTTTCTTTCTATGGAAATGTTACCTTGTTTCTTTTTACACTCTTTAAAAAAACTTTCACACAACTTATTAAAATATATTGACGCCTTTCTCAATCCTTCTCGACTTATAGTCTCTTTGTTGGACTTAATTGTTGCTCTTAAATTTAAAGTCATTTCTTCTTTTATAAAATTTTCTATTATATCACTCATTTTTTCATCTTCATATCCAACAATGGCATTTTTTAGTTCTTTTTGAAGTAATGGAAATTCGTTAATTTGACGATACCACATATTATGATATTCTTGATTATCTTCATATGTAGAAGAACTAAAAAGAGTTAGAAGATTATAATATGTGACATAAAAAGCTCTTAAATTTCTTAAAATTATGAACATATTATACGGTTTTTTGTTTAGAATGCTATTCATCGTTTCTCCGTCTAGGCAAAAAATAGAGATAGGATTCAGTAGACCATCCTTAACATCACCTGATCTAATGTCGAAATAATGCATTCGAGAAAGATCACAATCTCTCTCTTCATTTCTCAAAGTTGCATCTACACATTTATGAAAAATATCTCTCAACTTTAAAATATTAATACTATTTCCGTGACGATAATAATAACCATATGGCATTATAAACGCTGGCATTTCGAGATAAAAATCTGTAAAAGCAGTAGGAAAGGAAAAATATTGTTTTAAATAGTCTACGATATTAATAATTTTCGGATTGTCATAACGGCCTCTTGTTAATTTTTTACAATCATCCCCGTTAACGTGAAACTCCCCAATTATATATATAATCTTCTTATATTTTTCACTCCAATAGCATGATATATTCACAGGACCTCCAATAAATGAAGCGATAGGTCTCTTATCGACTTGATGATTTTCTATAAGTTTAGCTAATACTCTTCTTGTTTTTCCATTTACTGAACGATTTGCTGTTTTTTTTGCGTATTCAATACAAGAATCAACCACATCATGTGGTAACTTTTTTAACAATGAAGCGTTATAAGTTGTTATTAAATTTTGGTAAGCTTCTATGCATTCACTTCGTTGTTCTAAGCTGTCGTTTGCAACCGTACTAACATCATCTTCATCTGTTGTTGGTATTAGTATATCAGGTGATTCCTCTAATTCATCTGTTGTTGGTGGCATCCGTATATCAGGTGATTCATAGTCTATATCCATTTACTTATTTTATAGTTTATTTAAAATTTTAAATAAACTAGTTTTCTACCCAGTATAATACTCGATCTTAGAATTAGTCTAATAACAATTTATAGTTTATTTTTATTGTTTTCTATCAATTGTTGTCTTATAAATTCTTGTATGTATGACTTTCTAATAATCACCTCTTCTCATCTTGCTCAAAACAGCCTCACTAATTGTAATTTCGTGTTTTGATTCTAAATATGCTCTATAATACAATCAATTGTTGTACACCTTTGGAGATTTAAAACGCCGATTTTTTTATAAAAAAATGGACTAAAGTAGATAAATAATTGACGAGTGATTTCATAAAAGATACTTTATGCTGCTGCATCAAACACAAGTACACATTCATTCTGATAATGTCCTCCTCCAATCGGACGAGTATTTTCTAAAAATGTATTATTTGGACCACATATTCGTACAACTGACCATCTACTACGAACTGGTATACCAGTGTCCCACCAATGGTTGTTCGTTGCGATGACCATATTACAAATTTCTCCAAATGTGGTAGTTTCTAAAACATCATATTGAAACGGACAACCAGAATGGGGGGCTGACATACAGAATCGCAATTTTACTTTGACCATTATTGTTGTAATCTTAGAAAGTTTTGTTTAAAAATCAATTTATTTATAATTGATTTTTATTAGTTTATAACAACATATAACAACATATAATAGCATATAAATGAAATTAAAGATTCAACTTAGTCTCTGTATTGCAGGTTCTGCAGTGCTAACGATTATAACACTTATTTTCACAACTGTTTTTGCAGAAGAGAAAGGTTGGTTTTCATTTGGTCCATCTAGTCATCTATCAATAGCAGGAGTTGTTATAGATACACGAGAGAAATATTCAGTATTGGTATTTTCTATAGTGTTCAATTCTATTATTGATACTCTAGTTAGCGAATTTGCACAGCCTATACTTGGGTTTAATATATATAATCCTGATAAAAAACTTATTACTGATTTTAAATCGAAGAGAGAATTGCAACTTCTTGCCACTCTATACTGGTCGTTTAATAATTTGCGAACTATTTTTACAAATTTAGTATCGATTACTCAACTAGATTTAGCTCTAATTAAATGGGTTGTATTAGAAATAACAGGTGTTTACACAATTAATATTCTTTTGTCTAATAAGAGGTTTGTTGAAGAGATAGAAGAAGAAATAAATATGATATGAAAGATCAAAATTATGTTTTTATGAAGTATGTAGTTTGTTGAGATAATATATAAAATAAATTTAAATAATGTTTTTTATTAAATGAGCTTTAAGATCCCAGATATCACTAATTCGTATGAATATTGCCAAACACTAATAAAAACCTATAATGCTTCAATTCTTAAAAATTTTCCTAAACCCTTAGAAGAATCTTTTTTAACAACAGCTAAAGATTGTCTTGAAAAACATAAAGTTGAAACAGAAACTGGTAAAGAAAGAACAGTACTAGCAACACTTATTAGTAATTTAGATAATGAAAATGTAACTCCAACTCTTCCTAATGTTGGATTTATGGAAGGTCCACTAAATATCTCATTGCATTGGAGTCAAAGATTTCAAAAATTAATATATATCATTGGTGAACTACATGTTGAAACGAAAAAATGTCCTCTAGATAAAGAAGAATCTACATTAAAAATTGAAGACTATTTGCATTCTTGGTTTAAAAACCCAACTGCTTATACAGATTTTTATCTTGAAATAGAGGGTTTTGAAATACCAGACGGTTATACAAATGTGTTTTGGGGAGAACAAAATATTAACGAATTAAGGAGAAGATTTAGCACGTGTATAGATAAATTAACTCGTGATAAAGATTTAAATTGTCAGACTTCACGAATGCATTTTTTTGATATTAGACAAGGTAATATTAAGGGGGGTATACCCCCAATAACTATGTTTTTAGTAAATATAGCGACACTAGTATCGTATATTAGATATGATCCTAGTGATAGCAATATGATTTCTAAACTACAAATTTTTTTTGATAATAATAAGGAATATATTAATACTTTAGAAAAAATTTCAAAATATTCAAAAAAAGAATATAAAGAATTTTGGTATGATCAATTATATAATTTTAAAATAATTAAAAAAGAAATAGACCGTATGGATGAAAATATAAGATCATATTTGAATTTATTTATTGAAAAAAAACTAAACGAATATATTAATGAAGATAAGATTATTGTACAAATGGGAATAAGAGCTATTTTACATTTCAGAGATCATAAATTAAATATAGAGAATATAGAATTCTGTAAATCCTTATATAATAACTTAAAGTATTTTATGCTAGACATTATACATATTAATACACTATTTACAGATTCATATCTTCTAGCTCGTATATTTAAAACATTTAAAATTAACGATCCGAAGAAACGACGTTTAGTTGATGAGCCTTCAGAACCTCATAATATTATTATATATGCAGGGAGTATCCACGCTAACAGATGCAGAGAATTTTTAGATCTTATTGGATTTAAAACATTAGAAAAGTCGGGTAAAGGTTTTGATGGGGTGTATAGTACTGAGCTAACGTTTTATAAATGTATAGATATAGAGGAACCAAATTTAGATGGAACTAATACAATTACTCAACCATTATTTAACACATGGCCATCTGAAAAAGATAATGGTTTTGTCCCTTTTGTTGAACAATTTGATGCAGAAATGTTAAAAAAATATGAAAGTTTTGAAGCTACTTTTAATATAGATGCATAATTAAGAAAGAGGAAAGAGGGAACTAGTGACTAATTAACCAAAAACAAATGAAATATACTTGAAATTATCAATTACTCTGAGTGCTTCGTCTTTTGATTTATTGATATCAATTTCTGGTAAAAGCGGTTGATTGTTTGTATGTTCTATCAGAGTCTGAACTAAATCTAAGCAACGTTGCTTGAATTTACTTCCGTTTCGTATTCTTTTGCGACATTCAATCGAATATCGGATAAAATAGCCAAATGAGTTGCCAATAACTTGGCTAAGATCTTCATATTGTTTGTTTAGTGATTCCTTCCGCCATTCAGTTGCTCGTTCACTTGCCTTTGTTATAATTTCAGGAGTATTTGGTGAAACAAGTAAATTTCCAGTTCCATAAGACCAAATATGCGGATGATGACATAAAATTATATTAAGGCATCTATCAAACAAGATTTCCAGATGATATAGTGTTGCACCATACATAACTCTTTTTTTGCGTCTTTTGCAAATTATTTCAAAAAAGGCACGTTGAACTTCAGAGTTTATGAATGCCATTTTGTTTCTAATCATCTTAGAAAGTTTTGTTTAAAAATCAATTGATTTTATAATTAACTAAAAAATTGAAATTATTTAGAAAAGTTTACTAAAAAAAAGTAGATCATGAAGTCAGTTTACAATTGCGAGAATTTTATAATAAAAGCAAAAATAAAACATAAAAATAAATATGATTATTCAAAGGTTGAATATGTACAATCAAAAATAAAAGTTATTATTATATGTAAAAAACATGGTGAATTCTTACAACAACCAAGAAGTCATTTATCTGGGAGTGGATGTAAAAAATGTGCTAATAATATCCCTACAACAGAAGAATGGATTAAAAGAGCAAAAGAAAAACATGGAGATAAATATGACTATTCATTAACAGTGTATAAAAGTGCAAAAGAAAAAATTATTATTATATGTAAAAAACATGGTGAATTTAAACAAACTCCTGATAATCATATGAACTGTAATGATGGGTGTGATAAATGTCAGGATAAATACTCACCTACAACAGAAGAATGGATTAAAAGAGCAAAACAAAAACATGGAGATAAATATGACTATTCAAAAGTTGTATATGAAAATTGTGATGAAGAAGTTATTATTATATGTAAAACACATGGTGAATTCAGACAAACTCCGAATGGTCATATGCACTGTATTGATGGGTGTGATAAATGTCAGGATAAATACTCACCTACAACAGAAGAATGGATTAAAAGAGCAAAACAAAAACATGGAGATAAATATGACTATTCAAAAGTTGTATATGAAAAAAATGTTAAAGAAGTTATTATTATATGTAAAGATCATGGTGAATTCCCACAACTACCAAGTAATCATGTAAAAGGACATGGATGTAGAGATTGTGGTTATTTAGAAACTAGTAAAAAACTAAAATTCACAAAAGAAGAATTTACTGAAAAAGCAAAAGATATTCACGGTGATAAATATGATTATTCAAAAGTTGTATATAAAAATTGTGATGAAAACGTTATTATTATATGTAAAATAGATGGTCATGGCGAGTTTCCACAAACACCTTATCATCATGTAAATGATAGAAACGGTTGTCCTACGTGTGCACACATTACAAATGGATTATTAAAAAGAAGTAATACAGAAGATTTTATTGAAAAAGCAAAAAAGATTCACGGAGATAAATATGACTATTCAAAAGTTGTATATGAAATGTGGAATAAATATGTTATTATTATATGTAAAATAGATGGACATGGTGAGTTTCCACAAACACCTAATAATCACTTAAATGGTAAAGGATGTAATACTTGTTCTAAAAAAAGATCGGAAAATTTATGCAGACAAATACTAGAAGAATATACTTGTTTGATATTTCCAAGTATTAGACCAGATTTTTTAAAAAATGTAACAGGATATAATTTAGAGTTAGATGGTTTTTGTGAAGATCTAAAATTAGCATTTGAGTATCAAGGAATTCAACACTATGAATACAATGCTTTTTATCATAAAAATGATCAAGAAAATTTTGAAAAACAACAAGAGCGTGATAAATTAAAATTAGAATTATGTAAAAATTATGGTGTAGATGTCTTGATAATTCCACATACTCTAAGTTATCAGAATGAAAACGAGTTACGAATTTTTATCAAAGAAGAATTGCAAAAAATAGTTGATTGTGACTTTCTTTGCACTGATTAAAAATGTATCAATACCTTAGAAAAATATTATATTTATAATATTTTTCATACATAAAACAAAGTTAACTATATCACTTTTCAATACTCTCCTTTCCGCATTTTGCTCAAAACACCTTCGCTCACAGTAATTTGGTGTTTTGACTCCAAATAGGCTCTAATTGCCTTAAGACTTGAAGATTTAAACTTCTCGATAACGGAGTAGATTATTTCTAAATCTTCATCAGACCATTTAGCCTTTTTATTCTTCTTTGAATCAGTTGAAAGAGAACTAACCTCGCTAATATTATCACTACTTCGTACAGAACCTTCTGAAGTCTGTATAACAGAGCCAATTTCAATACTATTGTTATGAATCTTATCATGACATTGTTGACAAACAACTATTAAGTTTCTAATATTGTTCATATGCGTTCCATTTTCTAAAATACCTTTGAGAGCTGAATTCCTTTCTTTGATATGATGAACTTCTAATTCTTTAGTAATTTGTAACCCACAATTTTCACACTCTTTACGAATAATGCTAGTATTCCATGATGAATTTTTTGCATTTGTAACATCCGTTGAACCATCGATGACGTGCCTATTTTTTAAAGCTTGTTCAATGAAAGAAAAAGGGAGGTCCATTGCTCTCGCAACCTCTAGACCATACAAACTTGATCCTGAACCCTTTCTCAGACTTCGATCGTATTTTAATACTTTGCTAATCGGATCATAATCAACGTGAAGATGCCATACTTCTACACTCAGTGATATTACATCAATTACATTTGGAATATCATGTAGATGAGTCGCAAAAATGAATTTAGCATTTTTTTCAGATAAATATTGAATACCTGCAGATACTAATGCTTGTGCAGATGTTGATTCTGTTCCAGAACATAGTTCGTCACCTAACACTAATGTGTTTTGATTTGCATTCACCAAAATATCTCTTAATTCAGACATTTCTACTGCAAATGATGATAGACCAGAGAATAAATTATCTTGGTTCAAAATTCTTGTATAAATAGCCTTGAAAGGTCTTAATATCATCTCTGTAGCTGGAACAAAACAGCCTGCTTGCGCAAGAAGAATTGCAATACCAGTTGCTTTCATTAATGTTGATTTTCCACTTGCATTCATGCCATAAACTAACCAACCTTTGACTCCATTCATACCAAGCGAAACATCATGTGTTACATATGAAACACGAGAAGCTGTAGCTTCAACCAAAGGATGACGAATGTTCTGAATCGTAAAACCAGATCCAGATTCTTCTGTTACATCTTCGATATTTGGACAAGAAAATCCTAACTTATTTGAAACTCTCACAATACACTGTGTACAATCAATATGCTGAACCCAATCTTCCATTAAAACCCAAATCTTCTCACCTGCTTCTGATATATTGTAACAGGCTTCAATTAAATATTTGTGTATTAAGGATTTTAAGTCTTCTCTTAGTTTAACCAGTTGTTGATTTAGATTTTGCAGTAATTTACAATCAAACCATCCACCCGATTTCAATTCAGTTACTTTAGATCCATCTGGTAGATTTTTAGTATTTTTCTTTAGTTTTTGTAACGTAGCAGACGAACATTTGATTCCAAAAGGTTCTTTTTCTCTTGATTCTAAACGAAGAGCATCTTCATTTACTTCTGCAAATGTAGCAACTTCCTTAATAAGCAACTGAAACTCGTTTAAAACGGTTTGTATCTTGTCTTCAATTACACCTATCTCAGTATATTTATCTGTATTAAACGCTGTTATATCGCTAGAGTCCTGTAATGCCTTTTCTTCGGAGAAATTTTCTTTAAAAGATGTCATGTATGTAGTCCATTGTTCAAACGTAAATGGCTGTTTTAATATTGTGTCTGGTGTAATATGAAGAATGATATTTTCGATTGAGTTGTATGTCTGAAATAGACCAGCAATTTCTTGCCGTGTTATTAATCCACATAACAATTTTCTATGAATCCTTGGAAGATCGTACATAAATCGAAGTTGCCTATCTAACTTTTTCTGTGTGTTTTCTGGCCATTCCATTAATTCTTTTACCTCATTTAGTCTTGCACGAATTTCACTTGCTTGAGAATAGGGTGATAAAAGTCTGAGTTTGATTGCTCTTTTTCCCATAGGAGTGATAGCTGCGTTAAACAAACCGATAACACATTCATTTTGATTGATAGACGTCATTTGCAACTGTGTCAGAGCATGATTACCGCAAATTAATCTTGAGTCCGGAATCCATGGTTCGTTTCTATGAAATGATTTCAATATACTTGGATAATGCTCCTCGATAAATTGCAGTAAATATAATAGAGCCAACTCCTCATAATCGGATCGTAATCCCAAGAACACCTTTTCGGGTAAGAGAGACTTGATTGAATATATTTTTCTTAAATACTCCGAACGAACCAACTCAATAGAGAAATTATCAGTATAATTTTTGTCTAGATTGCGAATATGAATCGGTGTATTGTGTAAACCAAAGACTTTCTTAAAATAGGATTCTTCGATCGGTATATCAGCTTTCCAATAGACCAACACTTCTTTTGGTTGAAATACGCTTATCATTTGAACTAAATCATCTGCTGTCCAAATATCAGGTCTGCCATTCGCTTTCCCTAAATAGGTATGAGTAGAACCTGTTGTCAAATCTAGAATAGCCGAACCGAAGTTGGGAGCTTGATTAACAACTCCTTGAAAATAAAATGTCATAATATAAGGAGTTTCATTATTCTGAATATTCTCAATGTGAGTACTTGGTGATAAAATACGTGACACTTTTCGTTCTTTGACCTTTCCTTTTGTATCCTTCACTTGATCTACAACGATTACAGTCCACCCGGTTGATGTTAGACGTCCAGCCCACTTGTGCATTACATAGTCTGGAAAACCTGCGAATAGACCATCGTGATTCTTTCCAAAATCTTTTTTCTTACTTGATAATTGTATACCTAGAATATCCGTAATCTCGCGAACATTACATTTTGTTTCGCCTGTTTCAGTGTTGACAATGTCATATAATTCATAAAATGATCCTACCATCAGAAAGATTGCTGTTTTTGATCCATATTTTTGAGTGTATGTGTTATATAGTTCGATGTATTCGTCATACATTATGTATAATATATAATTATATATTATTTAAGTTTAAATTTAATTTTAATCGTTCTGGAAGATTAAAATTAAATGATATATCTTTATTCTACCGAAAAATGCCAATTTTCATCATTAATAATATTTTTATGAACGTAACCAATATCACGAAGTTGATCTAAAAATGATTGCAGTGTAACTCCGCATTGTTCCATATTAGTAGAAACAACCTCCAATAATAAGTCTGGTTTATCTCGTAGCAAAACATTTTTAGCTCCTTGTATCATAAAATATTCCCAACCTTCTATATCACATTTTATAAAATCAATTCTCTTATTTGCATATAAATTATCAATAGTATTAGTAGAAACTTCGACATCTTCCCATTGCGAAAAACGCAATGGATTACTACCTAGGGTATTTAAACCTGTATGATCACGTGGACATCTCAGAATAGTTTTTGTTTGTGTATTTGAAATAGCAATTTGATATGGAAAAACACGATCTGTAATATCATTCAAAGCAATATTATCAACAAGACATTTGTATGATTTCTCAAGTGGTTCGTAAGCATCAACCCTAACATTTTTAAAATACTTAGAGTATAAAGAATATAATCCTGATTGTGCGCCAATATCTAGAAGGGTTGCATTACCATGAAATGCCACCTTTTTCGATAATTGTTCGTAAACAAATTGTATTGATTCTGATTCATAAACTTTGTTTCTTAAGTGTTCACCCCAAGTATGATTATTAACAATCAACGTTTCATCCGTAATCTTAATAGTGTATCCATTTGGATAAACGAAAGTAGACATTTGCAAATAATTTTTTTTGTTTAAATAAGAACATAAAGACAATTTTTTAATCATAATCATTTTTGAATGATTATGATTAAGTACTTAACACCTCTTTCTCTACTTCAATATCTTAGTAATAATGTCACTTGAAAATTTTGAAACGTCTGCCAAGTTACACACTTTATCAAATTTTCTTATACAATCTCTAACCATCATTAATTCCTTGAACAGTATTAGATTTTTGTTAACCTCTGGTTTTCCTTCACCTTCCGTTGGTTTTCCTTCACCTTCTTCATCATCACCTTCATCTTCACCTTCATCTTCACCTTCATCTTCTATTGGCTTTCCTTCATCTTTAGGAACCTTTGGCTTTCCTTCATCTTTAGGAACCTTTGGCTTTCCTCCTCTATTTTGAGTATAATGCCAGAGCTCTGCATCTCCTGTAGCTAATAAAAGTCTTTTTAAGTTTTCATGCTGTGTAAATTTGGCTAAAAATGCTAGTTTTTGAAGTCTGCTATCTACCTTAGATGTATAAAAATCTTGTCTCATTTTAATATCAGGTATCTTAAAACCTTCTATTGTTTTGTTATATACAACACCTTTAGCTGATGTTCGGCCTGCTTTACCAGCTTGTTTTGCAAAATATGGGTTTGTAGACCAAGGTCTATCACCATTTAAAGCGAATGTTTGGTAGAAATCATAATTTTTACTTTCTATTTTATTATTGCGAAATTTCACTGCGTGAAAAAAATGTTCAACTGAATTCCAATCGTTATCGTCGAGTCTAAACGGTGCAATATGCAAATTAGATAATGCCTTTCTCCATTCGTTTATGTTTTCCAACTCAGTATAATCTTTTGGATTTCCTACCTTTTCACCTATACCCTTACCAGGTTTTTTTGCATTTGCGCTTTTAGAATAAAAGACAAATTTATCTACCATTTATTATAAAAAAACATAATAATATATCATAATTTCAATTTTATATTACTAAATAATAGTTTTTCTAGTAATGTGAGATAAATTAGCTTTTAAAACTTTAATTTTAAAAATGACACAATTAATAGTATGTACTGATTTTCAGAGGAGGAATTGTAAATACAAGGACGAAAATGGAAACGTTGTATCCGATCCAGAAATGACAAAAATAACGAAACGTTTGTTTTATGCCATCAAGGAGCGCAACGAAGAGTTGATAAACGAGTATTCTGCTTTAAATTTTTGCAACAGAGATGATTTCTCTTTGTAAATAGTGTCTAATGTAAAATCATGTTTATCACATATTTCTAGTTGTTTAACAATATTAAAAAATCCACATAGATTATGTTTACAAATCTCTAATGTTTCAATTTTATTTATATTATACAATTTAATAATTTAATAATTTTTAATTGTATAATAAATGAAGCAAAAATGGAAAAAAATTCACAGTTCTAGTGACAAAATTGTATGGTTAAACTCTATAAACAATCAAAGAAAAATATGCTATTTCACTTACGAAGATGGAAAAACACCTTTGCCTGAAGGTTGGAAGAGATGGTTTAGTAGTACTCGCAGATTATTTTACTATACATACATTGATAATAACGGTCGTAAACAAATAAAATCGAGTCCATCTAAGTTTAATCAGCACGACTATTCTCCAAAAGAAGAACCAAGAAAAAACGATTTAGATTTGGAAGATGATGTGGAAAGAACATTCAATTTAGATTTGAAAGATGATGTGAAAAGACTATATGATACAGCAGAGGGCAACATTAATTTAAAATGGCACGGAAATACCATACCATGTATTGTTGAAAATGGTAGCTATGCAATATATATTAACATAATAGGAAATGATTATGATTGTCTAACTTTTTCAGTTATTAAAGAAAAAAAAATTGCATTCATAGAACTTCTCAACGTTGCCAATAATGGTTGTCCAGGACCAAAAGAAAAACAAGGTTCGTTCTTCTTATTGTTAGTTGATGAAATATGCAGGCAGTTAGGAGTAAAGAGTTTAGAACTATCAGATGAATCTTCTATTACATCTAAAGAAGGTTTGAAAGTAGTGAAAGTAGGTTTGGAACTTCTAAGTTTGATGAAATATGGACGTTCTTGGTATGAAAGACACGGATTTGTTTATAAATATCAAAGGAGAAAAGATATTCTAATTCAGATTAGTAAGACACCTATTAGCAAAATAAAAAAGTATCTTACAGATAAATTCCCTAAAATAGCAAACCAAGTTAACTTCGATAAAATTAAGAATACACTGCTTATTATAGCCGAATACGAAAAAGATGAGAAAAGCCCCGATTCATTATCAGGTTTTCTTACTTATGTATGGAATAAGAATAATTCAAATAACTTTCTGGAATATAAAGAAAGTTTGTCTGTTTTATATCCTCCTAGAGAATATGAATATAATATTCCTGAAGATATATTACCGGCTTTTCCTACTATACCTCCGTCTATGATAAAAGAAGAATTTAGTATGTAAGCATCTCTTTCTCAATAAAAGCATTAGAGTGCAAAAGGAGGTTGTAAAATGATTTTGTTTAGCAATGAACTTAAAAAGCGGATAGACTGAACGATCGATCCTTAAAAAGGTTTTGGTAGTTCTAATTAATTCATAAAAAAATAAAGTTATATAACTTTATTTTTAATATAGTTAGATATCGAAATTTTCTAGAGATTTTTAAATTTATTAGAAAACAAATCTTTTATACATTTGGATTTTTGAAAAATTCGGATCGACTGAACGATCCTTAAAAAGGTTATTATTTCAAGTCGTTCCAAATGGAAGACCTCCATCTCTCTCAAGATTTTGAGATGAGTGAAAAGGAACGCGATAAAAAGTAATGTGAAAAATTAGTACTTTTTATCTTAAAATTAAGACTCAAACATCATTATTTATCAATATTTTTCAATGTTTCTCAATGGTTCTCTTTTTTTGAGATATAGATATTTAAAATGAAATTTTTTAGAAATAAATGAAGTGCGAGTTTTGCGGAAACGAATTTTCTAATAAAACAAGTTTAAATTCCCATCAAAAGACTGCTAAATACTGTTTTAGAGTTAAGAAATGAACAGGTTACAAAATTATATAGTTGCGAACATTGTAAAAAAGGTTTTACTAAACCTTTTCATCTTCAAAGACATCAAGAAATATGCAAAACAATTGACGCAAACACATTATTAAACCTAAAATCTATTAAACAAGAAAATATTGAATTAAAAAACCAACATATAATATACAAAAAAGAAATAGAAAATAAAGATATGATAATACAACAACAAAAACTTATTATCGAGGAGCAGAAATTGTCAATAAAAGAATTCCAAGATGATCAAAGGAAACAAAACAAGGATTTAACTGATCGAATACAGTCTATGGCTGAGAAGGCGATCGCTAAGCCATCAACTCTCAATCAAAACATAATAAACAATATGATGTCAATAACTGACGCTCATTTACAAGAACACGTTCAGAATTTGAATCCTCTTCATGTGCAGAATGGCGCTTCTGGATATGCCAAATACGCTCTAGAATATCCTCTAAAAGATATGATAGTATGTACTGATTTTCAGAGGAGGAATTGTAAATACAAAGACGAAAATGGAAACGTTATATCTGATCCAGAAATGACAAAAATAATGAAACGTTTGTTTTCTGCTATCAAGGAGCGAAATGAGG
>Ga0209358_10000181_pt1 | contig 58896 bp, 44 predicted proteins | sample LauGreFa1BDMLBSN_2_FD_187574 | JGI IMG/M metagenome (GOLD analysis project Ga0209358, IMG submission 187574) | Freshwater lake microbial communities from Lake Michigan, USA - Fa13.BD.MLB.SN (SPAdes) (version 2) | ecosystem: Environmental > Aquatic > Freshwater > Lake | place: Lake Michigan, USA... | reverse complement strand
TCACGAAGCGATCCTGACGCGTGAGGGACGGACGGACCCACGGAAGGCCTTCGACCTTGTTATACGGGATCAGGTTGACGTGCGCGTGGAGTTCGCGGGCGATGACGGCGAGCTTCCTGGCCTGCTCCAGCGAGTCGTTGATGTCCTCGATGAGGATGAACTCGAGCGTCAGCATGCGTCCGTGTTTGCGGGCGAAGGCCTTGGCCGCGGGAATGAGTTCCTCGAGCGGGAACTTCTTGTTCACCGGCATGATCTGGTTGCGGACCTCATTGGTCGCGCCGTGGAGGCTGATGGCGAGACGGAAGCCCAGCGGCTCCTCGGCCAGCTTCAGGATCTTGGGCACCACGCCGGAGGTGGAGATCGTCACGCGGCGGGCGCCGAAGCCGAAACCCCACTGGGCGTTGACGATACGCAGGGCGGCGAGGAGGTTCTCGTAGTTGGCCAAGGGCTCGCCCATGCCCATGACCACGATGTTGTCGAAGGAGGCTAGCCCTTCGGCGGCGCGGGCCGGATCGGCCTTGTCTTCGATGCGGCAGACCTGGACGAGCTGGGAGACAATCTCCCCCACCGAAAGGTCGCGCTTCCATCCTTCCAAACCCGAGGCGCAGAACTTGCAGCCATAGGCGCAGCCCACCTGGGTGGAGATACAGATGGTCCGGCGGGACTTCTCCTGGCCTACCCCCTCCATCGGGGCGCGGATGATGACCGTCTCGATCAGGGAGCCGTCGCGGAGGCGTTGCAGGATCTTCTGGGTCACGTCGGAGGAGGCCTTGCGCTGGACCAGGGCCGTGGCCTCGAAATCATACTGCTCGACGAGCCAACCCCGGAGACCAGCCGGCAGGTTGGTCATCGCCTCGGGGGTTTCGGCCCGGCGGGGGTATAACCACTCGAAGACCTGGCCGGCCCGATAACGTGGGTGGCCGGCCGCGACCAGGCGCTCACCGAGGGTGTCCGGCGTTTCGCCGTGGATTGAGGGTTTTTCGGGCTTAAAGGCCATGGGAGGGGCAGGAGCAGCGGACTCGGAGGCTCAGGACCCCGAAACCCCCGCCTTCCTGCTTGCAAGTGAGAATTGTTATCCCCAAAACCCACTTTTGCAATGAGCAACAAGGCCCTGACCCCACAAGGTGGTAAAATGAACTCCCTCCAGGCCGCCATCGACCTGGTAGCCACGGGTCAGCCTGCCTTCTGCCTCCACCAAGCCTGGGGCATCGGCGTCATCCGTTCCTACGACGAGGCGACCAAGCGCCTGGTCATCGATTTCCCTGAGCAGAACAAGAAGGCCCACGCCATGGACGCCGCCTTCTTCCTCGGTAAGATCGAGTTCATCAACCCGAACGGCGTGGTCGCCAAGGCCTATGCCGACGCCACCAAGGCCGAAATCGCCAACCTCGTCGCCAACGACCCGGCCGGCGTGGTCAAGGCCCTCCTGTCCGAATACCCGACCGGGGAATGCACCTCCTACGCCCTCGAAGCCAACCTCGACCGCGTCCACTTCGCTTCCCTCCCCGCCGGCAAGGATCGCGCCGCCGCCTTCAAGGCCTGGTGGACCAAGGGTCGCGCCGCCGTCCGCAAGGACCGCGCCATCCTCGTCCCTGAGCGCAAGGGCGGCCTCTACGCCCTCCTCGAAGCCCCGAAGGATCTCGGCGAAGACCTGTTCGCCCAGTATGAAGGCGCTCCGAACTTCGAACGTAAGCTGATGCTGCTCGAAGAACTCGCCGGCGCCTCCGCCGCCGAGACGCGCTCCGCCGCCACCGCCGCCAATCTCGACAAGGTCTCCGCCGACCTCCTCAAGGAGATCAAGAAGCTCGAGACCGCCCGCAAGCGCGACAACCTGCCGGCCATCCTCGGCGGCATCTGGAACCGCGATAAGTTCTTCCGCTCCGCCGTCGAGAACGTGGAGACCGTCAGCCCGACGGCCTCCGAGATCATCGCCCTCTGCACCGAAAGCGACCTCGCGTTCGTCGCCCTCAACATCCCGCACACCACCGAGAAGATCCGCAGCCTGCTGGACCTCGTGCGCGCCCACCACGGCGACCGCTGGTCCGACCGCGCCTTCGACCTCCTGCGTAACCGCGACATCGGCGGCACCAAGAGCGGCTCCGCCAAGCTCGTCTCCGAATCCATCGCCTACCTCTGCGACCAGGATCTCGCCGAGGCCGTCGCCACGCGCTTCGCCCAGTGGCTCGAGACCCGCGAACTCCGCGCCCCGGTGATCATCTGGATCATCAAGAACCGCGACTCCAAGAAATACGCCGCCATCGTCGGCCGCCTGATCGCCCCTTCGCTCCTCGGAGCCATCCTGTCGTCGATCGACACCGAGTCGCTCGAATCCAATTCGACCGCCCGCATCCCGCTCGCCAACGAACTCATCAAGGACAAGGAACTGATCGCGAACATCCTCACGCCGGCCGAAGGCAAGAAGGCCGACAGCGAGACGATCTTCGACCTCACCCGCACCATGATGAGCAGCCAGGGCTTCGATGAGATGACGAAGAAGGCCCTGCTCTCCCGCCTCGCCAAGATCGAGCCGCACGTGCAGCGCCTCGCCAAGTCCAAGCACTCCGGCTCCGAAGCCGAAGAGAAGGAACTCCTCGTCTCCAAGGCCTCCAAGGAAGAGAAGGAACGCGAGCTCGAGGACATCGTCAAGGTGCGCCTCCCCGCGGTCAAGGAAGCCATCCAGATCGCCAAGGAGCACGGCGACTTGAAGGAAAATTCCGAATACAAGATGGCCCGACAGGACCATGACACCCTCGCCGCCCGTCGCGCCGAGCTCGACGCGCTGCTCAAGAAGGCCCGTGTGACCGACTTCTCCGAAGCCCGGACCGACGCCATCAGCGTCGGCTCGAGCATCGTCCTCCGCCGCGGTTCCGACCAGGCGGAGTTGGCCTACGACCTGCTCGGCGCCTGGGACGGCGAGCCGGAGAAGAATATCCTGTCCTACATCTCGCCCCTCGCGAAGCAGTTCCTCAACCACAAGGCCGGCGAGACGTTCACGACCAACATCAACGGTAAGGCCGAAAACTGGACCGTGGTGAAGATCGGCCGCTGGGTCGACAAGCGCTGAACGGCCCTCCAGGCCCTCTCGACGAAGCCCCGGTGACGGGGCTTCCTCTTTTGACAAGCCCGCGACCCCCGCCCATCTTCGCCTCATGCCCGACCCTTGGGAATCCCTGCGCCTGCTGGCCGACCCCACGCGCTCCCGCATGCTCCACCTGCTGCACCGCGGCGAACTCGCCGTCGGCGAGCTCCAGGAGATCCTCGGGCTGCCGCAGTCGCGTATCTCCACCCACCTCGCCCTGCTGCGTAAGGGCGGCCTCGTGGTCGACCGACGCGACGGGAAGAAATCTTTCTACGCCGTGGCCCGGGACCTCCCGGCCAGCGTCGGCGGCATCGTCGAAGCGGCCTTGGCCGCCAGCGCCCGCGAACCCAAGGCGGCCGCCGACCAGCGCGCCTGGCAGCGCATCGTGGAGAAGCGCCGGCAGAAGGCCGAACAGCACTTCAATCACGTGGCCGACCGCCTGGGTCGGAACTACTGCCCAGGACGCTCCTGGGAAGCCATCGGACAGATGCTCTTCCTGCTCACGCCCAAGGTCCGGATCGCCGACCTCGGGGCCGGTGACGGCACCCTCTCCCGCCTGCTCGCCCGCCAGGCCGAAAGCGTCCACTGCGTGGACAGCTCGCCGCGCATGGTCCAAGTCGGCCGGGCCTTGGCCAAGAAGGAACAGCTGCGCAACCTCACCTACGTCCTCGGTAATATCGAGAAAGTCCCTCTGCCCGACCGGAGCATCGACCTCGCCTTGCTGAGCCAGGCTCTGCACCACGCCGAGAACCCCCGCCTGGCCCTCGCCGAGGCCTTCCGCATCCTCAAGCCGGGTGGTCGCCTGATCGTCCTCGACCTGCGCGCCCATCGCTTTGAAAAGGCCCGGGAGCTGTACGCCGACCGCTGGCTCGGTTTCAAGGAGAACGAACTCCACGACTGGATCGAGGAAGCGGGTTTCGCCCAGTCAGAAGTACGCGTGGTGGCCAAGGAAACGAAGGAGCCAGGGTTCGAGACCATCCTGGCGACCGGCCTCCGTCCAGGGGCCTGAGTTATTCACAGGCCGACCCCCCGGTGAGGCCTGATATTTGCCGCTTGGAGGGGGCTTATTGCTTGGCATCCCTCGGACGCTTGGGCTATTGCTAAGCACCCCCGACGCGGAGCAATACGCTCCCCTCACCCGATGCTTATCCAAGAGTCCCGCACCTACCAACTGGCCAAGGCCGCCCTGCTCGCCGTCCTGCTCGCCGTGACTCCCGTCACCGCCGTCCTTCGCGCGCAGACCAAGCCCCTGCCCACCGCGGAAAAGCAGGAAGACCCGTTGAACGTCCTCTACAAGGCCGCCGACAAGGCCTTCGAAGAGAAGAAATACAAGGAAGCCCTCGCGCTCTTCCAAGAGCTCGAGGACAAGGCCGGGGACGTCGCCAACAGCATGAAGGCGGTCCTCTCCTTCCGCAAAGCCACCTGTCTGTTCTTCATGAAGGACTGGCCCAAGGCCCAGGTCGAACTCACCACCTTCCTCGATAAATACCCCAAGGGAACCGAAGATTTCTTCGACGGCGACAATCGCCGCGGCACCGCCGAACTGATCCTCATCGAAGCCTTCTCCAAGCAGGGCAAGTGGGACCAGGCCCTCGCCCGCCTCGAGAAGATCCGCACCAACGCGCTCGCCCGCCCCGAGGAACGCGTCAGCGCCTTCACCCTTTCGGCCCAGATCGTGGTCGACCGCGCCAAGTCCTCGACCGACGAACTCAAGAAGGCCGCCTACTCGCAGGCCATCAGCCTCCTCAAGCAGGCCACCGCCGAAGGCATCAATACGCCCGAACGCCGTGAAGCCGCCTATAAGCTGGTCGAGATGTATACGAAGCTCGGCCTGACCAAGGAGGCCACCCAGCTCAAGAGCGAGATCGACGCCCGCAGCACCGGCTCCCCGGTCGAAGTGGTGCGTTCCAACTTCCAGCGCCTGGAAATCGGCGACGCGCGTTTCGCGGCCGCCGAATCGGCCGCCGACGAGGCCTTCCGCGGCGACTTCTACCGCCAGGCCCTCAATAACTACCAGGGCACGCTGCGCCGCGTGAACCTCACCCGCTCCTTCGGTAAGGCGATCGAAGCCAAGCAGACCGAGGTCGAAGGCATGACGAAGGCCGCCCCGAAGCCGAACGCCGAACAGGCCGACGCCATCCGCCGCGCGCAGCTCGACCTCGAACAGTTCAAGAAGATCGAGGCCGAATTCAAGGCCAACAAGGACTACGACGCCTTCATCTCCTACCGCATCGGTCTCTGCCTCCTCGAACTGAAGCGCCCGTGGGAAGCCCACGTGGCCTTCCTCGACATCTTCGAGAACAGCCCGGAATTCAGCCGCATCGCCGGCGCCTACTACTACCACATCGTCGCCCTGCGCCGGATCGGCCGCAACACCGAGGCCCAGACGAAGTGCAAGGAATTCATCCAGAAATTCCCGAAAGACGAGATGGTGTCGTCCATCGCCCTCATCCTCGGCGACATCTCCCAGGAGCGCGAAGAATTCCCCGAAGCCATCGCCCACTACAAGTGGGTGCAGGCCAACGTGGCCAACCTCACGCCTGAGGTGGCCGAAGAGATCGATTTCCGGATCGCCGCCTGCCTTTTCTCGCAGGTCGACTGGGCGCCCGCTTCGAAGGCCTTCGAGGCCTTCCTCAAGAAATACGAGCGCTCGTCCGTCCGCCAGCAGGTCCTGTACATGAACGCGCTCTGCTCGTTCTTCCAAGGCAAGTACAAGGAGACCAAGATCGACTTCGACAAGTACGAGTCGGAATACCCGAAGGGACAGTTCATCCCCGACGTCCGCTACCGCCAGGCGATCGTGAAGTTCGGCGTCAACCCGCCCGACATCGCCGGCACCATCAAGCTCTGCGAAGACTGGCTCAAGGATTACGCCAAGGACCGGACCGACGAAGTCATCGCCCAGACCCCCGAGGTCTACACGCTGATCGGCGACGCCCATATCCGTCTCGCCGACGAGCTCGACAAGAAGGTCAAGGCCGCCGACATCGACCTGCGCGTCAACCTGAAGACCCCTGACCGCGCCAAGTTCGCCGCCATCAAGGACAAGCTCGAGAAGGAGAAGGAAGCCGTCACCGGCAAGGCGATCGACGCCTACGAGGCCGCCGCCAAGAGCGCCCGCACCAATCCGCAGGCCCTCGAGTTCGTGCTCGGTGAGCTGCGCAAGCTCCTCCCCGGCCGCGGCGAGCACAAGCGCATGCGCGACCTGTTCAAGGAGATCTTCGACTGGGACCATAACGACCCGAAGGCGATGACCTACCTCTACGAGGTCATCCGCTCCACCGAACGCATGGGCGACATGCCCGAGTTCGCCCAGCAGGCCGAGAAGGTCCGCAAGGATCTCAGCGCCAAGCTCGCCGACGGCCGCAAGGCCGTCGACCAGCTCGAGCGCAAGCAGGGCGTCACCCGCCCCGAGATCGACACCGCGAAGGAAGCCGTCAAGAAGCTCTCCGCCGAACTCGAAGCCGAACTCGCCAAGGTCGAGGTCAAGCGCCAGTCCTCCATCGCCGAGCAGAAGAAGCGCGCGCTGAAGATCCTCTCCGACGCCGTCGCCGAATCGATCAACGACCGTAAGCAGGAAGGCACCGAGAAGCTCATCGTCTTCCTCGCCGAGAAACTCGCGCGCAAGATCAAGCGCGTGAAGGCCGGCGCCAAGCCCGAGCCCGGCGCCTACACCAGCGCCGACGCCGAGAAAGAGCTGACCAAGCTGCTTCGTCTCGACGAAAACCGCGCCTCCCTCGTCGCCCAGGCCCGCGGCTTCTTCGCCCTCGGCCAGCTCGCCGTGTTCACGCGCGAGCCTGAGAAGACCGCCGCCAACTTCGCCAAGATCGCCGCCAACTTCAAGGCCGAGGAACTCAACCCGACCATCCTCGCGCTCGTCGGCGACAGCCTGCTGGCCAAGAACGAGACCAAGAAGGCGGAGGAATACTTCCGCTACATCCTCGAGTTCGCCCGCTCCTCGGAATACGCCGACTACGGCTTCGCCGGCCTCGCCGAAATCCGGCTCGGCGAGAAGAAGTATGCCGAGGCGCTCTCCCTCTGCGACGAAGCCATCGACAACAACATCCTGATGTCGAAGGAGCTCGACCTGCGCTTCACCCGCGCCCGCGCGCTCGCCGAACTCTCGAAGCTCGACGACGCCTTCAAGGCGTTCGAAGAGATCATCCGCACCAAGGAATGGCGCGGCGAGAAGACCGCCGCCTCCCTTTACTGGCTCGGCCAGCTGCATGAGCGCAACGCCGGCCTGATGGCGGCAGGGAAACCGAGCCTCATCACGAAGCCGAAGTCTTCGACCGACGCGACGCTCGTGCCGAAGGAGATGGCGGGCACGTCGCCGATCTCGGGCGCCGCGCCGCTGACCGTCAAATTCTCCGCCAGCGCCCCGGCCGCGGGCAAGGTCAGCTATCTCTGGGATTTCGGCGAGAAGGGCGCTACCTCGACCGAAGCAGCCCCGTCCTATGCTTACGCCGCCGCGGGGGAGTTCACCGCCACGCTCACCATCAAGGTGGACGGCAAGGAGCAGAGCAAGACGACCGTCACGATCAACGCCCTCGCCAACAACGAGCCCGAAAACGCGAAGGATGCCTACAACAAGTCCATCGCCTACTACCGCCGCTGCCACATGACCTGGAAGAAATATGAGGTCTGGGCCGCGAAGTCCTACTTCGGCGAAGCCAAGATCCTCGCGACCAAGCTCGAACAGAAGGACGCCGCCAAGCGCCTCCTGCAGGAGATGCTCGAGAAAGACCGCATCAAGGACACCCGCGAAGGGGTCGAAGCCAAAGCCTACCTCCTCGGACTCTGAACGCCATGCGCCACCCCCTCCTCCTTGCCGCCTTCGCGCTGCTCGCCGCCGCCACGTCGCCGGCCCAGACCTTCGTCTTCAAGGGCGAAAAATGGGAGATCAACGACCCCTTCAAGCTGGACAACTCCGTCCCGCCGAAGCCGGTCGTCGACGCCAAGAAAGGCGTCATCAACGTGGTCAAGGGAACCGTCGACCGCACGAGCAACCAAGGTGGCTTCGAGGTCGTCCTGACCCGCAAGCTTTCCGAGGTCACCGAAATCATCTGGCCGATGCCCGCCCGCCTCCAGGAGGCCCAGAACAACGTCAACCGCGGCGAACCGGCCAAGGCCCTCGACAACGCCGAGGCCGTGCTGAAGTTCTTCGAGCCCCTCAAGAACGTCCCGGGCTCCTGGTGGGTCAAAGCCTCCCTCATCAAGCTCGACGCCCTCGATCGTCTTGAGAACGACGCCGCCACGAACAGCTTCCTCGCGACCTTCGAAAAAGAAGAAGCCGCCAAGCAGCCCGAAGTCGCCACCCAGATCCAGCTGGCCAAGCTCATGCTGCGCGCCCGCAAAGGCGACCACGAAGCCGTGATCCGCGAGGCCACCGAGCTGCTCACGAAGGTCGATAGCTCCGAGCTCCAGGCCCGCCTCCACCTCACCAAGGGCAACTCCCTCCTCGCCGCCAAGAAGTATGAGGCCGCGATGACCACCTACCTCCGCGTGCCGGTCTTCTTCGGTTCCGAGGCCGAACTGATTCCCAAGGCCCTCCTCGGCGCGGCCCGCGCCTTCCGTGGCATGGACAGCCCCGCCCTGCGCGACCAGAAACTCGAAGCGATCTCCAACCGCTACCTCTACGACATCATCGTTTCCTTCCCGGTCTCCAAGGAGGCCGAAGAAGCCAAGAAACTGCTCCCCCCGGAGGAGCGCGCCAAGGCCGAAGCCGACCAGAAGAAGATCGCCGCCGGCGGTCCCCTCCCCGAAGGCGTCATCATGGCCAAACCCAAGCTCGCCGCCGAAGAGAAGGTCGAAGGCAACAAGTGAGTCCTTGCCCCTTTCCAAAACCTAACCTAGATACCAACCTACACCCCATCATCATGAAGATGAACCTACGTTCCGCCCTCCTCAGCACCGCCCTTCTCGGCCTGTTGACCGTCACCGCCTCGGCCCAGGAGGCCGCCGCTGCCGGCGCGCACCACAAGACCCTGGCCGACCTCTTCATCGAAGGCGGTTGGGTCATGTATCCGATCACCCTCTGCTCCGTCGCGATGATCTGGTTCATGGTCGACGGCTTCATCAAGACCAGCGCCGGCAAGATGTATCCCACCGAGCACGTCACCCAGCTCCGTGAGCTCTTCAAGAAGGGCGACTACGTCGGTGCCTACGCCTTCGCCAAGGCCGCCGGTTCCCCCGTCGCCGACGTCGTGCGCGCCGGCGTCGCCTTCACTCCGGATGGCAAGACCATGACCGAAGAGGCCATCCTCTCGGAAATCGTCCGCATCCAGGGCGAACTCAAGGGTCGCTCCTCCTACCTCTCCGTGATCGGGGTCTGCACCCCGATGATCGGCCTCACCGGCACCGTGACGGGCATGATGAGCGCGTTCGAAACCCTCGGCACCTCCGGCGTGGGCGATCCTTCCAAGCTCTCCGGCGCGATCGGTGAAGTGCTCGTGGCGACCGCCTCCGGCCTCTTCATCGCCATCCCGGCGTTCATCGCCTACTACCTCCTGGCCAACCGTATCAACAAGGGCATCCACGACATCACCGAGATCGTGACCGGCCTCTTCCGCGCTTTCCCCTACGACGAAGTCGAAGGCCGCAAGGTCGGCGACGAAGAGATCTACGCCGCCAAGCCGGATTGGAGCGCTTCTTCGAACGTCCAGGGCTAAGTCCCTTCCACCCCTAAACCAGCAGCAAGACCATGGCAGGCGGAGGCGGAGGCGGAGAAGGCGAACCGGAGTTCCAGGTCGCGCCGATGATCGACGTGCTCCTGGTGCTGCTCATCTTCTTCATGTCGATCACCTCCTCGCAGGTGCTCAAGGTCGACAAGAACATCTCGCTCCCGGTCGCCTCGCACGGCGTCAAGCGCGACGACAAGGCCGCGGCCGGCCTGATCAACATCTCGTGGGACAAGACCACGGGCCAGGCCAAGTACAAGCTCGACGACCGCGAACTCGACCCGAACGACAAGGAAGGCATCGCCAAGGAACTCGCCGACCGCAAGGGCACCAACGAGAAGTATCGCCTGCTGGTCCGCGCCGACAAGGAATGCCACGCCAAGTATGTCTCCAAGGCCCTCGAATGGGGCGCCGAAGCAGGCATCGACAACATCGCCTTCTCCGGCCTCAACCACGAGGAATAACCCATGAAACAGAAGCCAGAAACCGCCGACGCCTCCCCGGGCTTCCAGATCGCCCCGATGATCGACGTGGTCTTCGTGATCATGCTCTTCTTCATGGTCATGGCCGGCGCCGTCAAGGTGGAGCACGAACTCAAGACGACCCTGCCTGGCAACGCCGAGACCGCCAAGGAGACCGAACTGCCCGACGAAGTCACGATCGGCGTCAGCGAGACCGGCGAGATCACCCTCAACGAAGATCCGGTCGGCCCTCCCGGCGACAAGCTCCTCGAGAACCTTTACAACCAGATGAAGTTGATGGGTCAGGCTGCCGAGCAGTCCAAGACCAAGCTGCTCATCACGGTGCAGGCCGAAGAGAACGCCCGCTACGAGCGCGTGATCAACGTCCTCGATATCCTGGCCAAGGCGAACATCACGAATGTGACGTTCGCGGTGTCCGACACCGAGTAAGCAGGGCTTTCAGCCGCCGAAGACAGCCGCCGTCAGGCGGCTTTTTCGTATCCCGGCTCAGCGACCGAAGCCGGCTTCGGATTCAAGGACCTTGCGGACGGCCTCGAAGTCATTCCCGATCTTGATCGGAGCGGGCGCCGGCAGCTCACCGGGGAAGCGGGAAGCCTGGGCGTCGCCGAAAGCCTCTTGCAGGACGTCCGGGAACTTGGCGGGATGCGCGGTGCCGAAGACGATGACGTCGTCGAGCTTGGCGCCGTCTCGGGCCAGGAGGTCCTCCGCGGCCTTCCAGCCGACGGCGGTATGCGGGCAAAGGACGTAGCCGCTGGCGTCGCGGACGCGACGCATGGCGTCGAGGGTGGCCCGGTCGTCGACGGTGACGGCTTCCACGGAGGGGCCGCCCTCACGCCAGGCGAGCAGGCGGCTGAGGTTGTTCGGGTCGCCGATGTCCATGGCGTTGGAGGCCGTGGGGACCGCGCGACGCGGACGATATTCGCCGGTCGCGAAGAGGTCGGGCAGCGGCGAGTTGGTGTTCGTCGCGGCGACGAGCGCGGCGACGTCCAGCCCCATCCGGCGGGCGAGCTGCACGGCGCCGACATTGCCGAGGTTACCCGAAGGCACCACGATGCCCATGCGACGGCCGGGAGCCAGCAGGCGCTTGGCGTGGAAGGCGAACGGCACCTGCGCGATCAGGCGTACGGGGTTGATCGAGTTAGCGGTGAGCAGCGGGCGGTGGCGGCGCAGGGACTCGTCGGCGAGCGCGCGCTTCACCATCGCCTGGCAATCGTCGAACGTACCGTCGACGGAAAGGGCGACCACACCGGGACGGGGCCGGGCGATCTGGGATTCCTGCACGCCACTGACGCCGATGCGAGGATAGAGGACCACGGCACGGACGCCAGGGACGCCGGCGCAGGCTTCGGTCACGGCGGCGCCGGTATCACCGGAGGTCGCGGCCAGGACGGTCAGCTGCGGGAACTCATCGCCGAGGACGCGCGCGGTGACGCGCACGAGCGTGCGGACGGCGAAGTCCTTGAAGGCCGCGGAGGGGCCTTGGAAAAGTTCGAGGACGGCGATGCGTTCGGCCGGGGTGCCCTTGAGCTTCTCCGGACGCACGAGCGGCACCGGGAAGTTGAAGGCATCCTGGCAAAGCTGTCGGAGGACCGCCGGGCCGAGCACCTCACCGAAATACGGGGCCACGACGGCCTCGGCGAGGTCGGCGTAGGACGCGTCGCGATGGCGCTCCACGAAGCCGGGCGCGAGCTGCGGGATGTGCGTCGGCACCCAGAGGCCCCCCTTGGCGGGCATGGCCGAAAGCAGCACGTCACGCAGGGAGCCGCGACAGGAGGCGTCGGCGGTGGAGACGAATTCCAACTTAGGACTCGGAGAGGACATGGACACCCTTGGGGTTGATGCGCGAAACGTAAGGCGTGGCCTTGATCGGCACCGACGAGAACACGGCGGCGACGGCGGCGGCGACCTTGCGGGCGGTCTCTTCGCCTTCGCAGAGCGCGAACACGCTGGGGCCGGCGCCGGAGATCGAGAAGCCCAGCGCGCCGGCGGCCATGGCGGCGGCCTTGGCGCGGTAGAACTCAGGGATCAGGCGATGACGATGGGGCTCGGCGATGAGGTCGTGGAGCGAGCGGCCGATGAGCGCGTAGTCGCTCTTGAAGAAGCCGCACAGCAGGCCGCCGAGATTGCCGCTCTGCTGCGTGGAGGTCTCGAGCTGGATCTGGCGCGGCATGATCTCGCGGGCGACCTTGGTCAGCACGACGATGTCCGGATGCACGACCGCGGCCCAGAGGCGCTCCGGGATCGGCACGTCCATCACGTCGAGCTCGGCGTTGGAACGGATGAGGGTGATGCCGCCGAGGAGGCACGGACCGACGTTGTCGGCATGCCAGGCGCCATCGGCCGCGGCTTCGCCGGCGACCACGAAAGGCAGGAGCTGACGACGCGTCAGCGGATCACCGAGCAGACGGTTGACCACGAAAGCGCCGCCGACCGCGCTCGCGGCGCTGGAGCCGAGGCCGCTGCCGAAGGGCATCTTCTTGTGGATCTCCATCTCGATGCCGAGGTCGCTCTTGCCGAGGTGACGGAGCAGCGCATGGGCGGAGACGCCGGCGGTGTTCTTCTTCGAGTCGAGAGGCAGGCGGCCGTCGTCACCGGTGATCTTGGTGATGCGCAGGCCGGGGGTCGGCGAGAAGCGGGCCACGATCTCGTCGCCGGGGGCGTCGATGCAGAAGCCAAGCACGTCGAAACCGCAGGCCACGTTGGCCACGGTGGCAGGCGAAAAGATACGGACTTCTTTGAGCGGCTGGGCGGACATATGACCCCCTTTGACAGGGGTGGGCAGACCTTTCGGGTTGCCTCCCCTTCGGTCAACGGTGAACATGACGGATACCAGTCCTTTGATGTCCAACCGCATCCACCAGAACGGTTTTGTGACCGTGGCGGCCGCCTCGCCGGCCCTCCGTCTGGGGGACCCTGCGGCTAATGCCGCCCTGATCATCCAAGCTCTGGAAAAAGCCGCCCAGGAAGGGGTGGAAATCGTCGTCCTGCCCGAACTTTGCCTGACCGGCTACAGCTGCGGCGACCTATTCGGCCAGCGGACCCTCCTCAACGGCGCCCTGAAGGCCCTCGGACAGGTTTGCGAGGCCACCGCCAAGCTTGGCCTCACCGCCCTCGTCGGAGCCCCGCTGGAGGTCAACGGGCGCCTCTTCAACGTCGCCGTGGCGCTCTCCCGGGGCAAGGTCCTCGGGGTCGTCCCGAAGACCCACCTCCCGAACACCGGGGAGTTCTACGAACAGCGCTGGTTCGCCTCCGCCCGGGTCGCCCCGGTCGCCGAGGTCGAACTCTTCGGCCAGAAGGTCCCCTTCGGCACCGACATCCTTTTCCAGGCGACCGACATGCCGGACTGCGTGCTCGGCATCGAGATCTGCGAAGACCTCTGGGCCGTCGAGCCCCCGAGCGGCCCGCAGGCCCTCGCCGGCGCCACCCTGCTCTGCAACCTTTCGGCCAGCGACGAGCTCCTCACCAAGGCGGCCTACCGTCGCGACCTGGTGAAGTCGCAGTCCGCCCGCTGCCTCGCCGCCTATGTCTACGCCGCCGCCGGCGCCGGCGAATCGAGCACCGACATCGTCTACAGCGGCCACGGGCTCATCGCCGAGAACGGCGTCGTGCTCGGCGAATCGGAGCGCTTCCGCTTCGACCTCGCGCTCATCGTCTCGCAGATCGACCTCGACCGCCTCGCAGCCGAACGCCGTCGCAACAGCACCTTCTTCGGTGCGCCGGTGGCCATCCGCCCGCGCGTCATCGGCTTCACCCTCGGCGTGCCGACCGGCCAGACCCCGAAGCTGCGCCGCCGCTTCAGCCAGCATCCGTTCGTGCCGTCGGACCCGCACCGTCGCGACGAGAACTGTCAGGAGATCTTCGCGATCCAGTCCACGGGCCTCGCCCGACGTATCCGCCACACGGGCCTCAAGCACGTCGTCATCGGCGTCTCGGGCGGACTCGACTCCACCCTCGCCCTGCTCGTCACGCTCGAGGCGTTCAATCGTCTCGGCCTCGACCGCAAGGGCATCATCGGCCTCACCCTCCCCGGCCCCGGCACGTCGGCCCGCACGCGCGTCAACGCGATGCGCCTGATGGAGACGCTCGGCATCACCGCCCGCGAGATCCCGATCAACGAAGCGGTCGAACGCCACCTACGCGACATCCAGCATCCGGCCGGCAAGCACGACGTCACCTTCGAGAACGCCCAGGCCCGCGAACGCACGCAGATCCTGATGGACGTCGCCAACCAGAGCCACGGCTTCGTCGTCGGCACGGGCGACCTTTCCGAAGCCGCGCTCGGCTGGTGCACGTTCAACGCCGACCACATGTCGATGTATCACGTGAACATCGGCGTGCCGAAGACCTTGGTGAAGCACCTCGTCGGCTGGGCGGCCCACGCCCGCCATGTCGGCACCGAACGCGCCATCCTCGAGGACATCGTGGCGACCCCGGTCAGCCCCGAACTGCTCCCGCCCGGCGACGACGGCGAGATCGCCCAGCAGACGGAGATGCTGGTCGGACCCTACGAGCTCCACGACTTCTTCCTGTATCACGTCATCCGTAACGGCTTCCGCCCCTCCAAGGTCCTCTGGATCGCCGAGCACGCGTTCGCCGGTAAATATGACCAGACGGAGATCCGCCATTGGCTGCGCTCCTTCCTGAACCGCTTCTTCAGCCAGCAGTTCAAGCGTTCCGTGATGCCCGATGGCCCCAAGGTGGGCTCGCTGGCCCTCTCCCCCCGCGGCGACTGGCGCATGCCTTCCGACGCCGAGGCGACGGCGTGGCTTGCCGAACTGGGCTAACCCTGCTTGATGGGAGGCGTGAGCCTTCCCGCCCAGACGCATCCCGCCGCCACCCAGGCCCTCCTGGCGAAGCTGGGCGCGGAGGTCGTCCGGACCGACGAGCCGACCTGCTTTGCGGCGTCGTTCGACAACATGCGCCTGTCCTTCATGCCCGAGGCGGTCATCCGCCCGGCGACGGAGGACGATATCGGCGTCACGCTGAAGCTCGCCAACGCACATCGCGTACCCGTCACGGTCCGTGGCCGCGGCACCGGCACGACCGGCGCCTGTGCCCCGATCAAGGGCGGCTGGGTCATCCACCTCGACCACTGGGACCAGATCGAGATCGATCCGGTCTCCGCGATGGCGACGGTGCAGCCGGGCGCGATCACGGCCCACATCAACGACCGCGCCGCGCCGCACGGCCTCTTCTTCCCGCCCGACCCGTCATCGGTGAAGCACTGCAGCATCGGCGGCAATATCGCCACCAACGCCGGCGGCCTGCGCGCGGCGAAATACGGCGTCGTCCGCGACCACGTCTACGCCCTCGAGGGCTTCCTGCCCACCGGCGAGAAGGTCCGCTGGGGCGCCCCGCTCCGCAAATTCGTCAGCGGACTCAACCTGCGCGACCTGTGGATCGGCTCCGAAGGCACGCTCGGCGTGATCACCAAGGCGACGCTGAAGCTCTCTGCCCTACCCGCCGCCCGCCGGACGTTCCTGCTGGCCTTCAAGACCGATGAGGCCGCCCTCGAGGCCGCCATCGACCTGATCTCCCTGCGCGTGAATCCGTCGGTGCTCGAGTTCCTCGACGTCCAGACGGTCGCTGCCACCGAGAAGCGTCGAGGTAAGCGCGTCTTCACTGATGCGGAACTAGGCGGTTCCGCTGAGACGCACGCCGCGCTGCTGGTCGAAATCGACGGACATCCCGCCGCGCTCGCGGACGACGCAGCCAAGGTCGTCGCCTGGGCTAAACGTCACGCGGTCGCCTTCCGTGCGCCGGAAGACCCCGCAGAAGCCGAAGGCCTCTGGGAACTCCGCCGTACCTGCTCTCAGGCGATGTTCGCCCTGGGTGATGCCAAGTTGAACGAAGACGTAGTGGTGCCGATCCGCAGCTATGTCGCCCTGCTCCGCTTCACCCGCGAGATACGCGACCGCTTCGGTCTGGCGACCCCGACCTTCGGCCACGCGGCCGACGGCAACTTCCACGTGCACATCATGTATGACCGGTTCAACCCGGAACACTGCCACAAAGCCGAACAGGCCATCCGCGAGGTGATGGAAAAGGTCGTCGAACTCGGCGGCGCGATCACGGGCGAGCACGGCATCGGCCTCGCGAAGTCGCCCTTCCTGTCCTTGCAGCACACGTCGGCCGAGATCGGCGCCATGCTCGCGATCAAGAAGGCCCTCGACCCGAACGGCATCCTCGCCCCCGGCCAGATCTTCGAACCCTTCAACGTCTGGGAGCATCGCCCGATCAAGGTCACGCTGCCCTGGGACAAACACTGAACCATGCCTCGCACCGTCGCCGTCTTCGATTGGGACGGAGTCGTCATCGACTCCTCCGTCGCCCATGAACGCTCCTGGGAGGCCTTGGCCAAGGAAGAGAATCTTCCCCTGCCCTCCGATCACTTCAAGCGCGGCTTCGGCAAGCGCAACGAGCTCATCATCCCGGACATCCTCAACTGGACGCGTGATCCCGCCGAGGTGAAGCGCCTGTCCAACCGCAAGGAAGCGCTCTACCGCGACATCGCCCGCACCGGCCATGTCCATCTGCTACCCGGCGTCCGCGAACTCTGCGGCGCGCTGAAGGATCTCGGCATCCCGTGCGTCATCGGCACGTCGACGCACAAGGAGAACCTCGCGCTGTCCTTCGAGCTCTTCGGCATCGGCCATTTCTTCGCCGGCGCGGTCGCCAGCGAGGACGTCAACAAGGGCAAGCCCGACCCCGAAGTCTTCCTGAAGGCCTGCGCCCTCGGCGGCGGCGACCCGGCTACCTCTTTCGTCTTCGAGGATTCCTTCTCGGGCCTCCAAGCCGGCCTGTCCGGCGGCTTCATCACGATCGCGCTCGCGACGACCAACACCCGCGAGCAGCTGGCGCCCGTCGGCGCCCACCGCATCGTGAAGGATCTCTCCGAAGTCGACCCGCAGTGGCTCGCCCGCGGGCGCCTGGGCTGAGATGGAATTCCGCCTCAAATCCGACTACCGCCCGATGGGCGACCAGCCGAGCGCGATCGCCGCGCTCGACGCCTCCCTCCGCGCCGGCAACGGCCGCCAGACGCTGCTCGGCGTCACGGGCTCGGGCAAGACGTTCACGATGGCGAACCTGATCGCCCAGCAGCAGCGTCCGGCGCTCATCATCTCGCACAACAAGACGCTGGCCGCCCAGCTCTACTCGGAGTTCAAGAACTTCTTCCCGGAGAACGCGGTCGAATACTTCGTCAGCTACTACGACTACTACCAACCGGAAGCCTACGTGCCGGCGACGGACACCTTCATCGAGAAGGATTCGGCCATCAACGAGGACATCGAACGCCTGCGTATCAGCGCCAGCAGCGCCCTGCTCTCCCGCCGGGACGTGATCGTGATCGCCTCGGTTTCATGCATCTACGGCCTCGGCTCGCCCGAGGACTTCCTGGCCGCGATGATCGCGCTCAAGACGGGCATGACCCTGCGCCGCGACGAACTGCTGGCGAAGCTGGTGGCCAACCAATACGTCCGTAACGACGCCATCCTGGAGCGCTGCAACTTCCGCGCCCGCGGCGAGACGATCGACGTCTGGCCGGCCTACATGGAATCCGCCGTCCGCCTGGAATTCTGGGGTGACACGCTCGAGGCCATCCGGGAACTCGATCCGGTCAGCGTGAAGCCGGGCAAGCAACTCGACAAATTCGACCTCTATCCGGCCAACCAATACGTCATGGCCCCCGGCCGCGTGAAGGCCGCCGGCGACGCGATCCGCGCCGAGCTCGAGGAACGGGTCGCCCATTTCGAGAAGACGAACCGCCTCGTGGAAGCCCAGCGTATCCGCATGCGCGTCGAACACGACCTCGAGATGCTCCGCGAGACGGGCTTCTGCCCGGGCATCGAGAACTATTCGATGCACATGTCCGGCCGCCGCCCCGGCGAGCGCCCGCATTGCCTCCTGGATTTCTTCCCGAAGGACAAGCTGGTCTTCATCGACGAAAGCCATGTCTCGGTCTCCCAGATCGGCGGGATGTATCACGGCGATCGCGCCCGCAAGGAACGCCTCGTCGAGTTCGGCTTCCGCCTGCCCTCCGCCCTCGAGAACCGCCCGCTTCGTCCCGAGGAGTTCGATACCCTCGTCGACCAGGTCGTGTATGTCTCCGCCACGCCGGCGCCCCACGAATACAAGGTCTCGGCCGTCATCGCCGAACAGGTCATCCGCCCGACGGGCCTGCTCGATCCGACCATGGAAGTCCGCCCGATCGCCGGCCAGGTCGAGGACATCATCGGGGAAGCTAAGGCCGTCGCGGCCCGCGGCTACCGCACGCTCGTCACGACGCTGACGAAGCGGATGTCCGAGGACCTCGCCAACTTCATGCGGGACAGCGGTCTCAAGGTCGAATACCTGCACTCCGACATCGATGCCATCGAACGCGTCGAGATCCTGCGTCGCCTACGCGCGGGCCACTTCGACGTCCTGGTGGGCGTCAATCTTCTCCGCGAAGGCCTCGACCTCCCGGAAGTGGCGCTCGTCGGCATCCTCGACGCCGACAAGGAAGGCTTCCTGCGCAGTGAGACTAGCCTTATCCAGACCTCCGGCCGCGCGGCCCGTCACCTCGAAGGCAAGGTCCTGCTTTACGCCGACGTGATGACGAAGTCGCTCACGCGTGCCCTCACGATCTGCGGCGACCGCCGTAAGCGCCAGGAGGCCCATAACACGAAATACGGCATCACGCCGAAGAGCACCCAGCGCAAGATCGAGGAAAGCCTCGTGGACCTGGAAGCCGACGAAGCCTTGGCGGTGGCCGAAGGCACCGATGACCGAGATATCGCACGCGTCTTGGCGGACATGGAAACCGAAATGCTTGCGGCCGCCGACGAACTGCAGTTCGAGCGCGCAGCCAACCTACGCGACCAGATCGAAGCGCTGCGCACCGGCAAGCCGGCGACGCCGAAGCGCCATAAGGGCAGACGTTGATCAGCCGAAACGGCGGGTCAGGTCGGCGTCCGTCCACTCGACATACGTCCGACGACCACGCGGGCAACTGCCCGGCTGGGCGGTGCGGAACAAGGCCTGCACGAGCTCCATCAGTTCAGCTTCAGACAGGCTGTCGCCTTTGCGGCGTGCCTTGTTGACGGCGAGTTTAGCCAGGGCGTCATAGGCCAGCGAGGGCCGACCGAAATCGCCTTCGCGGCGAGCCATCTCGGCCAGCAGGTCGCGGACGAAGGCAAGGGCCTGCTCCGGCTCAAGCCACGCGGGCAAGGCCTGGATGCGCCAGAAGTTGCGTCCGTATTCCTCGAAGTCGAAGCCGGCGGAAGCCAGCAAGGGCAGGCGCTCCTTGAGCACCGCGGCGGGCAGCGGTTCGAGTTCGATGCTCAAAGGCACGAGGAGCGGCTGGCTCACCGGCTTCTGCGCGGTGAACTGCGCCAGGATGGATTCGTAGAGCACGCGTTGGTGCGCGGCGCCGATATCAAGGATGGCCAGTCCAGTCGGGGTCTCGAAGACGGCCCGCTCTTCGCGTAGGCGCGAAAGGAGACGCCAGCCGAGACGGACGGACGGCGCGTGGGTCGGCGAGACCGGCGCAGGCGCCGAGGACGGCACGTAAGCCGGAGCGGCTCCGGCGGAGACCGGCGCGCTGACGCTCGGTGCATCAACGGCCAAGGGAATAGCCGGCGTGATCGTCGGGACGGTCTCAGCCGGGAGTCCGTCGTCAGCGCGGGCGCGCAGGACCGCGAGGACGGATTCGATGAGAAAGTTGCGAACCTTGGCTTCGTCGCGGAAACGCACCTCGCGCTTGGCGGGGTGGACGTTCACGTCGACCCACGCCGGATCCATCTCCAGGAAGACGAAAGCCAGCGGGTAACGTCCTTTCGGGATCAAAGTGTGATAGCTCTCCGTCAGCGCGAAGGCCATGGTGCGGCTATCGACCGGGCGGCCGTTGACGACCGTGACGAGGTCCTGACGCGTGCCGCGGCTGACGCCCGGCTTACCCAGCAGGCCGCTGAGACGCATGCCCGGTCGTTCGAAGAGCGGCATCAGCGTGACCTCCTCGGCCACCTGTCGGCCCCAGATCTCACGGACGCGGTCCAGCAAAGGCGCGTTACCCGGCGAGCGGAAGATCTCGCGGCCGTCTTCGCGCAGGAGGAAACCGACTTCCGGGTGGGCGATGGCGTAGAGACGGACGAGGCGGACGATGTGCGCGGCCTCGGTCTCGTCGGACTTCAGGAACTTCAGACGGGCCGGGACCGGATGGAAAAGATTCGACACCTCGATACGCGTGCCCGGCGCCATGCCGTGATCACGGCGATGGACGAGTTTACCCCCGTTGATCGCGATCTCCGTGCCCGAGGGCGCCGCGACCGGACGGGTCTGCATCGTGAAACGGGCCACGCTGGCGATGGAAGGCAAGGCTTCACCGCGGAAACCGAAGGTGGCGATACGGTCGAGATCAGAAGCCAGCTGGATCTTGCTGGTCGCGTGGCGTTCGAGGCTCAGGAGGGCTTCGTCGCCCGTCATACCCTTGCCGTCGTCCTCGACGATCATGCGGGCCTTGCCGCCGCGGGAGAAGTCCACCGTCACGCGGCGGGCGCCGGCGTCGAGGGAGTTCTCGAGCAGCTCCTTGATGACGGCGGCCGGGCGCTCCACCACCTCGCCGGCGGCGATCTGGTTGGCCACGGTCGGCTCAAGGATACGGATGGTCGACATGGTCAGGCAGGCCCCGACGCGGACCGTCCGGAGGGACGGCCGAGGGCGCGACTGGGGCGGACGGAAGGCACCCGCAGACCTTTGCCCTTAGCCCCCTCCCCTGCAAGTCGAACGGCTCGGAAACGGTCTTTGTTGCGCCCGGCCCAAGGATGCCAACCTTGCTGACGTGTCGAATCGCCTGGCCCACGAAAGCTCCCTCTACCTCCGCCAGCACGAGGCCAACCCCGTGCATTGGTGGCCTTGGTGCGCCGAGGCTTTCGCGGAAGCCAAAGCCAAGAACAAGCCCGTCCTGGTGTCCGTCGGCTACTCGTCCTGTCATTGGTGCCACGTCATGGCCCGCGAATCGTTCGAACAGCCCTGGGTGGCCGACCTGATGAACCAGCATTTCGTATGCATCAAGGTCGACCGCGAAGAGCGCCCAGAAGTCGATAAGCTGATGATGGACGCCGTGCAGATGATCCAAGGCCACGGCGGCTGGCCGCTTAACTGCTTCTGCCTCCCCGACGGCCGCCCGTTCTTCGGCGGCACTTACTTCCCGCCCGAGGATCGCGGTCACGGCCAGGTCCCTTGGCCGCAGCTGCTGATGCGCGTCTCGGATTTCTATCACCGCAACAAGTCCGAGCTCGCCGCGAACGCCGACGCCATCGCGCAGAACCTGACGCACCTGACCCGCGCTCCGGATGCGGACGGCAGCGCGCCTTCGCCGGACGACCTCGTCGCGGCCGCCCACCGCATCTGCGAACAACATGACGATACCTTCGGCGGCTTCGGCGCCGCGCCGAAGTTCCCCGCCCCGCACACGCTTAACCTGCTGCTCGGCCTGCGCGGCGCGGCCGCGGTCGAAGCGGACCGCGCCCTTGCGACGCGCATCGACGCCGTCCTGACCATCACGCTCGGCGCCATGGCCCGCGGCGGCCTCTTCGATCAGGTCGGCGGCGGCTTCCATCGGTACTGCGTGGACCGCGACTGGACGGTGCCGCACTTCGAGAAGATGCTCTACGACAACGCCCAGCTGCTCGGCACCTACGCCGAAGCCTGGGCCCGTTACCGCGACCCGCTCTACGTCGATATCTGCGAAGAGACCGTCGGCTGGCTCCTGCGCGAGATGCGTACCGCCAACGGCCTGTTCGCCGCCTCGCTGGACGCCGACACGAATCACCATGAAGGCACGACCTACGTGTGGACGGCCCCGGAAGTGGCCGCTGCGCTGGGGGACGAAGCCTTCGCGTTCGCGCAGGCCTATGGCCTTTCGGACAAGGGTAACTTCGAGGGTAAAAATATCCCTAAACTCAAGGGCGACCACGCTGCGCGTAAACGCTTCGCCCCGGCCCGCGCTAAGCTCCTCGCGCTGCGCGACCAGCGCCCGCAGCCCTCGCGCGACGATAAGAATCTCCTCAGCTGGAACGCCCTGCTCGTCGGCAACCTCGCCAAGGCCGGCTGGATCCTCGGCCGTAAGGATTGGACCGAGCTCGCCTTGGAGACCGAAGCCTTGCTCTGGACGCGTTTCGCCCGCGAAGACGGTGCTCGGCTGCTCTCGGTCGCACATGGCGACAAGACCACCCTCGACGGCAACCTCAGCGACTTCGCCTGGCTCGCCGAAGCCGAGCTCGCCCTCGCCGCCTACGCGCCTTGGGCGCGACCCGGCAAGACGCACCCTTACGCCGTGCGCGCCGAACGCCTCCTAGGCTCCGCGCTGGAACGCTTCGGCGATCCGCACGCCGTCGGCGCCTTCGTCGTGCCGGCCGAACGCGACGACCTTTCCGTCCGCCAGAAGGACTGGTTCGACAACGCCGTCCCGGCCGGCAACTCCTCGCTCCTCCATGGCTTCGGCCAGATCCAGATGCTTTCCGCCGACCCGCGCTGGGCGCGCGAGTTCGCCGATCTGAGCATGGCTTACGGCGGCCTCTGCAAGAACGTCCCGAACGGCGTCGCCCACGCCTTGGACGGCATCGCCCGCTTCGCGCTTGGTCATGCGACGGTGAAGTCCGCCGGCGGTTGGGACGAACTTCGCTCCGCCCTCAACGGTGACGATAAGACCGCGCCGCACGCCCGCCCTTACCGCCCCGCTTTCCTCGTCACGGAGCCCGCCACGGCCGGTTACGCCGTCTGCGTAGGTCAGACCTGCCTCGCGCCCGTCCCGACCGCCCAAGAGGCCGCCGCAAGCCTCTGACGGGCAATCCGCTCTTGCCCGCTCCCATGGGAGCGGGAACATCGGGTCAGGCATGTCAGCCGACCCCCACTACGTCTACGGCCAAGGGCAGAGCTCGCGCTCGAGCTATCCTATCCTGCTGGGGACGGTGACCGTCGAAGTGGTGGGCTACAAAGAGCGCCGCTACCGCCCCAACTGGCGTCGGATCGGCCTGCTGTTCCCGGTCTTCCTGCTCCTGCTGTGGGTCGGGCTTTCCGAAGCGAACTACTTCAAGGAGCGCTTCATGAACGGCATCCCGACGACGCGCCGGGCCGACATGTATCTCTACCTGCCCGACACGGCGGCCAACTCGGTCGCGAACCTCTTCCTCGGCAAGGAGCAGGTTCGCCTGCGTGAGCGGGAGAAGCTGCTGACCGCGAAAGATTCCTACGGACGGTCGGCGCACCTCTACCGCAAAGGCGAATACTTCGTGAGCGTCGCGAAGGAAGCCCTCGCCCGCCAGGATTACGCCGAGTTCTCCCGCTACATCGGAACCGGCGCCCAGCTGAGTCCGGCCAACCTGGAAGCCCAGCGCCTCTGCGCCGATCTCTTCTTCGCGTTCCAGCGTCCGCTCGACGCCTACCAGCTGCTCGAAGAATCCCTCGTCTTCGCCAAGCAGGACCGCGAATACTTCCGTCAATACGTCCAGCGCTGCTTCATGCTGGATCAGGACGCCCGCCTCATCGCCACGGCCACGAAATACCTGGGCGATGCGGCGGTGGCCGAGGATATCCGCGCGGACCTCCGGCTGGCCGCCGCGCAGGCCCACTTCCTCCGCGGAGATTTCGCCGACGCCGCGCGCCTGATCAACGAACACCGTCTCGATCAGACCGCCGACGGCTACCTACTCAACTGCCAGCTCCTCTGGGAAAGCGGCGACCGCTCGGGAGCCCTCGCGGAACTCGACGCGGCGCTCGCCGTCTTCCCGGCCGGCGTACGTCTCCTCGAGATGAAGGCCCGCTGGCTCAAGGAAAGCGGCGAATTTTCCCGGGCCAAGGACACGCTCGACCTGCTCGCCATCAGCCAGCCCGGACGGCCGGGTCCGCTCATCCAATCACTCTACCTGCTACCCGGCGAAGCCGACCGCGTGCGCCGGGAAGCGTTGACCGAGAAGATCATCGCGACGTTCGGCACCCAGGAGCAGCCGATGCTCGACCTCGCCCGCTTCGGCAACGACACCTCGGACGTCGCGCTCACCGCCCGGCTGGCGAAGCTCGCGCTCGAACGCAAGTTCGGCAATCGCGTGCGCTTCGACCTCGTCCACGTGGAATGCCTGCTCAACGCCGGCCGCGCGCGCGAGACGATCCTGCTTGTCGACGCGTTATATAAGCAGGCCGAGCGCGACCAATGGGTCGCCGAGACGCGCATGGCTTTCGACGCCCTGCGCACGATCGCCTACTTCGCCGACGGCCAGACTGAGATCGGCTCCATCAACCTGCAGAAGCTCCTGCAGCACCGGAAGGTGCCGCCGCAGGTGCTGGTGGCCGCCAGCCGCAAACTGATCGCCGCGCGCCGCTACGACGAGGCCAACGAAGTGCTCATCCAGGCCCACCTGCAGAACGAGACCAACCAGGCCATCCTGATGCAGATCGTGCGACTGAAGCTCGACCATCCGCTGATCTCCGCCGACCTCGAGACCTACCTGCGCCGGCTGATGCTCAACCGCCGCCCTTCGCCGGAAGTCCTCCGGGCCGCCTTGCGACGACTCGGTTCGGACACCTACCTTTTCTCGGCTGACCGCGAGAAGCTGCTGCGCGACGTCGAAGCCAAGATCAAGTAGCCGCTTCTTCGGAGGAAGTCGGCTTGGCTTCGGGAGCCGGGCGTTCCGTCACTTCGAAATAGGTCACCGAACCGAGCTTCGTGCCGTCCGGCAGCCAGAGACCACGGCTGCAGCCACGGTTGACGAACTCTTCGGCCTCGGAGGCGTTGAGCACGCAGGCGGCCATGGCGAGCCCTTCGGCCTCAAGGGCGGAAGTCGCGATGGCTCGCACCGGACCCGGGAGCGATACCGGCTGGCCGGTGCGCGGGTCGACGAGGTTATTGCGGGCCGAGTCGGCCGTCTTGCTGGCCATCGCGAAACGGCAGAGTTTGATCTCGGACTGCGCGCCGACGCCGATGCGCCAGCCGGCGGATTCACCGGGCGGATCGAGGGCGAGGGTCACGCTGCCCGAAGCCATCAGCAGGGCGCGGTGGATACCCCAGCTGCTCTCGAGCATATCGGCCATGCGGTCGAGCGCGTAACCGCGGACGATCGCGCCGAAGTCGACGGCGCAGCCGAACTTGTCGCAGTGCAGCTCGCAGCCCTCGAGACGGAACGCGCCTTCGCGATAGGCGTTCATGACCTGGGTCCAGGCGGCGTCGTCGGGATTGAAGCCGAGGTCGCCACGCTTCTTCCAATAACTGAACTGGGCGCCGGCGGTGACGTCGAAGGCCTTGCCGGTCTCGGCGGCGACGTCCTTCGAGAAATTCCAGAGCGCCTGCACGTGCTCCGAGGCGGCGATCATCGCGCCCTCGGGCATATAGTTGATCGACGCGACCGGGCCGCTGTCATGACGGACGTCGGTCTGGAAATCCAGGTCGTCGAGCAGCTGGAACAAGGCCTCGGCGGCGTTGCGGGCGTAGACGCCGTCCTCCGCGGCGATGCGGACCCAGAAACGGGAGCCGAAGGCCTCGTGCGAGAAGTTGTGGATGATGGGGGTGTCTTCCATGGCTTAAGGGCTCTTGTATGTAGCGAAACGGGTTTCGTATCCCTTGGCAACCAGCACCCAATATCGGTCGCTCTGGTCGGACCGCAAAAACAAGGGCCCCAAGGCCACATAGCCAGGCACGAACGGCCTGCTGTCGTCATTCGCCGGAATCAGTCGAAGGGGCGCCTTCGCCGCCTGAGGAAAATCACCGTAACCGACGGGGTGCCGCCGCAGGTAATAGGGCAGCGGCCAGTAATGACCACCCTCCACCGCGACATAGAACTTGGGTCCGTAGGCCTTCGACATCACCTCGACGCTTTGATTGAACGGGCCGATCTCGCTGGTCCGGGAATGAGAGGACAAAGGTCCTTGGGCCCTCCCGCCGACAACGATGAGGCCTAAGGTCAAGGCGGCGATGCGCCCGGCGCCGCCGACGAGGAGATACGGCAAGACGAGCGCCAGCGGCAGCGAGAAGACCAGCAACAGGAGCCACGGAGTCTTGTAGGGCAGGGCGAGGTGGAAGAGGAAGACGAGGAGCGCGACCAAGCATGGCAGATCGGCCTCATGGCGGCTCCGCCAGCGGGCGAGGGAAAAGCCGGAGCGTCCCAACGCGAAGATCGCTAGCCAGGCGGCGGCCCAAGCCCACGGCGCCAAGCTCTCTGCGTAGAGGGTGTCCTCCGATTGACCGCTCGCGACGCCGAGAGAACGCGCCAGCTGCACCCACCAGGTCTTCAGGCCCGGCAGATCCGTGAAGCCGACGGATTGGAAACAGGCCCAGGAAGCGACCAGGCCGAAGCCGAAGCGAAGCCATCGGCGATCAGGCACGAAGCGACGCAGCAGCCACAAGGCGACGAGGAACAAGAATAGGTAAGCCACGGCGGTGACCTTGCAGGCAAGGGCGAAGCCGAAAGCCGCGCCGGAAAGCAACCACCAGCGGGACGTCGGCGGCGACCCTTCGGCCCGCATCCAAAGCGCGACGCCCCAGACGAAACCGCACACGAGAAGCATCTCCTGAACGAAGTAATAGCCAAAGGGCGTGCACCCGCCCGTAAGCACGATGAAGGCGGCCGTGACATAACGCGGCCCCTTGTCGACGCCCGGCAGGATCAAGGCCGCCGCCGCCATGAGCCCAAGGAAGATCGAGACGACGCTTCGCAGGTAGTCCTCACTCATATCCATCGGCGCCGTGCCCGTCACCTTGGCCGAGATGAGCAGAGCCGTAGCCAGCGTCGGCCCATGAAACTTGTCCTGATGCGTGCTATAGGGCGTCCCTTCCGATAGCTCCTTGGCCAAGGACCACTGGACGGCTTCGTCGGCGTGCAGATACCCCCAGTGCCAGATGTTAGCCATTGATCCAGAAACCCACAGGCCCAAGGCGATCACGAGTACCAGGCCAAACCAGGAGACCCTACCCGACTGGTTCGCCGCAGCCGCCATCACACGCCGAAGTGTTTCTGCAGCGCCGTCTTGATCTCGAGCGGCACGAGGGCGGCCGACATCGGGCCCTGCGCTTCGCGCCAGGCGTAGACGGTCGTCAGGGCGCCCTTCGCGACGGCGCGTTCGCCGACGGCGGCGGCGAAGCCCCAGACGAGCTTCTTATCGCCGATCTCGATCGGCGTCAGCGCGACGGTCACGACGTCCTCGCGATAGATCGGCGAAAGGAAGTCGCACTCGACGCGCACGCGGGGAAAGCCGGTCAGCTTCGCGCCTTCGGTGCGGAGGAACGGCAGCTTGAGCTGACGGAAGAGGGCCTCTTCGGTCGCCTCGACCCAGAAGAAGACCGTCGAGAAATGCACGATGCCCGCGGCGTCCGTGTCGGAGAAGTTGGCGCGGTAATCCGCCGTGAAAGGAGCCATGACTCCATCCAAGCCGTCCGGCCCGCCGGCGCAACCGTCAAGGCGCCTTCCGGCCGCCCTTACGGAGCCAGGAGACCGAGGTCCAGGCGCCGCCGGAGGCCGTCACGCACGCGCGCAAGAAGGCCTGCGGCTCCTGCTGGACGCTGAAGAGGTATAGCCTCGGACCACGGCCTTGCGCGCCCTTGGCGAAGGCGTCCAGCCACTCGCGCTGCCAACGCGTCTGCCCCTTCTGCGCGCCCCCGAACTTATGATAAGAGCTGTCGGACCAGACCATCTTGGGTTCGCCCTTCTTGGCCACGTAGAGACGGACGCCGTCCTGAAAATCCGAGAAGACCACCAAGGCATCATAGGGCTCGGCCAAGAGCCGATCCATCCATGCGCCCAGCGAACCCTTCTCGCAGGCCGTGCGGACCTTCGCCTGCACCAGGCGTCCCGCGGGCGTCAGGGTCTCGACGACGGTCTGAGTCGGCCCTTCGCGGAGGCGGGGCGCCTGACCATGGAAACTGCGGCCGTAGACGACCTTGTCGCCCAAGCCGACGACGCGGGCGCCATCGAAGCGGAAGACGTCCGCGTCCGGAAACTGCTTCCGGATCTCGGCTTCGACGCGCGGCAGGTAGGAACGCATCGACCCTGAGCAATCCAGGTAGACCGCCACGCGCTGCGCGCGGATGAACGCACCCATCACTGGACGGCCGGTGAAGCCCATGCGATTACCCAGCCCTGAGCCCAAGCCGTTGCCACCGAAGGCGCCTTGTCCGCGGCCGAACCCAACCTTCCATTTGCCTGACGCCAAACCGGCCAGTCCTGCTTCAAGGGTCGGTAGCTTCATTGGCGGCAGCGCCAGCGTCGCGCTCGCTGACTTTGAGACCAGTCGCTTCGCCGGCACCGCGACCTTCGGCTTGCGTTGGACCGGGTGAACGGAGGCCGGCGCGCCCGACTTACCTCCGGCGACGGCGTGCGCGACGAACACCTTAGCCGGCGGCGGACGAGTCGGCGTGCGCAGGACGACCCAGCAGGCGAGCACGACGAGCAAGCCATGGAAAAGCAGCGACGAAGCCAGGCTGCGCCAAGCGCGCGGGCGCGGGCGAGAAGCCACGAGAGGATCGGCCAAAGACATGGCCCGCAGGTTAGCGGGCCATCGTCGGACTCAAGGTCGAGCCCCGTCATCCATCCCTGAGCCTTCGCCCCGGCGAAGTCCTCAGGATGGGGCCTCAGTTACCGGGACGGGGCGGGCCGTCGGGGCGCAGCCAATCAACGAGCGTGAATTTTCCGCCCGAGACGTCGGCGCACTTCTGGAGCACGCGCGTCGCGGGATGGCGGGTGGAGAAAAGATAGAGCACGGGTCCTTTGCCTGAGCGCGCGGCCTCGAAAGAACCGATCCACGAATCTTCCCAGACCTTCTCCGCGACCGTGCGGCTATCGGCGATCTCCGCTTCCGGCAGCGCACGCTGGGCCGCGTCATCGACATAGACCTCACCCTTACCAGCCCGAGCCTGGATGACTGGGTCGTTGAAATCCGAGAAGATGACCAGCGCATCGTAACGCTTCTCGCGACGAAGGATATCGACCCAGGCGCCCACTGAGCCGACTTCGAAATTGCCGGCATAGCGCGAGAGGATCTCTCGGCCCACCGGCGTCATCCGGCTCGTGTCGACCGAGACGCGCGGCCCCGTGACCGGAGGACGATGAGCCAGGCCCATGAGGCCGCTTCCTCGGACGGCAGCACCATCGACCCAGACCTTGATCGCCGGCACGAGGAAAACATCGGCATCGGGGAACTGCTTACGCACCTCCGCCTCGACCGCAGGCAGGGAGTCGGCCATCGAGTTCGAGCAATCAAGATACACGGCGATCCGGGGGCCGGACGTGGTCGCCGCGGGAAGTTCACCCACCTTGGCCGCATGCGCGAAGGCGGAAAGCAAGGCCAGGACGAGGGTCGTGATCAAACGAGAGGGGCTCATTGGGGTGAATCAATCCTAGGCGAAATCGAAATGAAAACAGCAGCAAAACCTTCCGTAAGGCGAAGTCCTCAGTCGGGACCGATGGCCGGAACGCCTCCAAACAGACGCCCCTCAACGACCCGAAGGCCGTGAGGGGCGGAGATCGCCGACGGAATCGTCAGCGCGTCGGAGCGGCGCCGCGGTTGCTGCCCGCGCCGGAACCGGCGGGGCGGAAACGCAGGACGCTGTTGGCGCCCGCCGCCGTAGCCGGAGCGGACATCTCAACGGTGAAGAATCCGGGAGACTTTTTGTCAGGGGTCACGGCGACGACCTTGGTGCCGGCCGGGAAGCGGTTGTCCTGGATCAGCATGCCCGAGCGCAGGTCGATCGAGCCGGAGACGTCTTCGATCGTCTTGGAGTCCTTCGCGAGGGTGCCGACCGCCTGGATGAGCGGAATAAAGGCGTAAACCGCGTTGAGGGCGTCCTCGGTGAGCGGGACGGAGACGGTCAGCTGCTTGTCGATCACGCGCTTCATGCGCTTCTTCTCCGGATCCTCGGGGTCGAGGACATTCTTGAACGTCGGCATTGCCGTGAGGGTCGCGCCATCCGGGACGCCTCGGCCGCTGACCGGCATGCCGACATAGAGGTCGTCGTAGTTATGCAGGTCGTTGAGGGTATTGGTGCCCTTCTTGCTACTGCCGAATTTCACCATGATCGCTGCTCCCTCGGAGGCCGAGACGCAGCGCTGAAAGATCGTGCCGGGCTTGTTGCCATAGGCACGGGAAGTGCTGATGAGATAGAGACGGGGGCCCTTGTTCTCACGGGCGCCCGCAAAGGCCTTCTCCCACTCGTCTTCCCACTTACGTTCTTCGGGGAAGCGCTTGTCGCCGCCGTTGTTGCAGGTGATGCGGCCGTTGGCGAGGGCCGTGAGCGGCTTGCTGAGCGTGAAGCTGATGTTCTCCTTGATTTCGGTCACCGTGGTGCCGGGGGGGATGCCGGAGCCGAGGGCGACCATGCCGACGATCAGGCCGGAGGTGTCCTTGCACTGCACGACGTTCTGACCGGAGCCACCGCCGTTGGCGATCAACGTCACGGAACGGGCGAAGCCGCCGCCCTGATTGGTGCGATCGGAGAAGACCACGGGCGGGTCGGCGCGCATGCCTTTGTCCGGCTTGTAGGCGGCGACGTTGCCGATCGCCTTGGTGCGGATCTGGCGGACGCCGTCCTGGAAGTCGGAGAAGATGATCAGCGCGTCGTAGGTGCGGTCGTCCTTGAGGATATCGACCCAGCCGCCGACGGAGCCCACCTTGAAGTTCTGCGCGTATTTCTTGTAAATCGCGCGCCCTTGGGTCGTGAGCTTGTTCGCGTTCGTCTCGGTCGCGACAAGCTCGCCCTTGGCGTTCTTCTTGGAACCGCTGCCGGTGGGGCGATTGATGAACGGCGTGCCCTTGAACTTGTCGCCGCCGACGATCTCGTTGTCATGGACGTCGATGAACACACCGTTGCTGAGGTACACGTCGGCGTCCGGGAACTTGTCGCGGATCTCGGCCTCGACGCGCTCGAGGTAGGGCAGCATGGAGGCCGAGGCGTCGAAATAGACCGCCAGGCGCTGGGAGAAGATGTTCGCGCCCATGACCGGCTTCGCGACGAAGTTCTTGCCGCCGCCGGAGCCCATGCCGCGGCCGGTGCCGATGCCGCCGCCGGAGCCGCCGCCGAAGCCCTTGGAAGAGCCGCCGGCCATCGCGCCGGAGACCATCGACGAGGCCGAAGCGGAGTTCGGCATGTCAGGCAGGGCGATGGAAGCGGAGGCGCTCTTGGAAGTGATGCGGGTGGTCGTCTTGGCCAGCGACTTCACGTTCTTCGGCTTGATCTTGTGCTGGGTGTTCTTGACGCGCTCGCCGCCGGAACCGCCGCCCGCGCCGGTCGCGAATTGGTTAGGATCCTTCTTGGCGTTGTCCGTGACGGTCGAGACCACGAAGGCGGCCGCGACGAAGATGAGCAAGGCGTGGAAGGCGATAGACACCGAGAGACCGCTGGCGCCGATGCGCTGCCAGAAGGACTTCTTGGCACGCTTGGTGCCAAGAATCTCGTCGGTCTCGATCTCCTTGACGGGGGCCGGAGGGACGTCGCCAGGGGGAGGCGTAGGGGTTTCTTCGCTCATCGTTTAAAGGGGGTAGTTAATCTTCTCCCCTGCCCCGCCTGCTTCAACCCTTTTTGGGCGGCCAGAGGGCTGATAACTGGCTCAAGAAATGGCTTGCGGACGGGCCTGCGTGCCATTCTCCTTCGCCTTCCACTGATTGCAGGGTGGAGCAGCCCGGTTAGCTCGTCAGGCTCATAACCTGAAGGTCGTAGGTTCAAATCCTACCCCTGCACCCAATTTCAAAGCCCTAAGGGGCAGTTAGTTACGGAACTGACTAAAAAGATGCGGATTTCACTTGAACCGGTCAGAATTAAATGCACGGTATCAGGTATTAAATTTGTCCTACGGGACAATGGGGTAAGTAAGATAAAGCAGTAAAAAACAGGCGGCTTGCATAGGGGTATGCAAGCCGCCTCCTTTTTTGGGGGTCACTCCCCCGCCCTGGATACGAAAAAGCCCGGCTCCTTGCGGACCGGGCTTCGTCGTAGGCAGGCGGATCGCTCAGCCGCCGCCGGTCATCTTCGTGATGAGCGCGATGAGCGGGAGGAACATCGCGAGCACGATCGTGCCGACCACGACGGCGAGGAAGACGATGAGGATCGGTTCGATGATGGAAGTCAGCGCGGTCACGGCGTTGTCGACTTCTTCGTCGTAGATGTCGGCGACGCGGTTGAGCATCTCGGGCAGCTGGCCGGTCTCTTCGCCGACCTGGATCATGGACGTCACCATCTGCGGGAAGACGCCGGACTGCTCGAGCGGCACCGACAGCGGCTCACCGTCGCGGACGCGGTCATGGACGCGCTCGAGCGACTTGGCGATGACGACGTTGTCGAGCGTATCGCGCGTGATCGTGATGGACTGCAGGATCGGGACGCCCGAGGCCATCAGCGTGCCGAAGGTGCGGGCGAAGCGGGAGACGGAGACGATCTGCACGAACGTGCCGACCTTCGGCAGGCGGAAGATCATCTTGTCGAAGAGTTCCTTGCCCTTTTCGGAGGCGAGCCAGCTCTTGAGACCGAAGTAGAGGCCGAAGATGGCGATCGGGGTGGCCCACCAGAATTCGGTGAGGAACCGCGAGATACCCACGACGAACTGCGTCAGCGGAGGCATGGTCGTCTTCTGGCTGCTCAGCAGGTTCTGGAACGACGGCACGACCTTCACCATCAGGATGTAGACGATGATGACGGCGACGGACATCACGACGCCCGGGTAGACCATCGCAGACTTGACCTTCTTCTGGATGCGCTCGGCCTTTTCGCGGAACTTCGCGAGACGGTCGAGGACCTTGTCCAGCACGCCGCCCGCCTCGCCGGCGCGCACCATGTTGACGAAGAGCTTGTCGAAGACCTTCGGGTGGGCCTGGAGGGCTTCCGAGAGATTGTTACCCTGGGAGACGCTCTCGGCGATATTGGCGAGCACGGCCTTGAAGGCGGGGTTACGCTCCTGCTTGGTGATCAGCTCGAGCGCGCGGAGGAGCGGCAGGCCGGCGATGATGAGCGTCGCCAGCTGGCGGGTCATCACGGTCACGTCGTTCTGCGTCACCTTCGAACCGAAGGAGAAGCCGGCCTTGGCCGGGGCGGCGGCCACCGCGGGCTTGGCGCCGGCCGAGTCGGCCACGAGCGTGGTGACCATGAGGCCTTTCGCCATGAGCTTCTGGCGGGCCTGCGCGTCGTCGGCGGCGTCGATCCGGCCGGTGGCCTGGGCCCCGTTGCGGTCGATGGCGGTGTACTTGTAGTCGGGCATGGGAGGTTCGGTTGGGTGTTGAAGTTCAGGTATACTTAAGGACTTCCTCGATCGAGGTGTGACCGTCGAAGATGCAGCGCAGGCCGTCCTCGCGGAGGGGGCGCATGCCGGACTCGACGGCCTTCTGCTTGAGCACGAGCGTCGGGGCCTTCTGGGTGATCAGGGCGCGGAGCTGGTCGTTGATCGTCATCAGCTCGAAGAGGCCTTGGCGGCCCTTGTAGCCGGAGCGGTTGCAGTCCGGGCAGCCCTTGCCGTAATAGAACTTCTTGTTCGCGATCTCGAGGGCGTCGACGTCGAGCATGTTGACGACGTCCTTGTCCGGCTCGTAGGGCGTGCGGCAGGTCTTGCAGATGCGGCGCAGGAGTCGCTGGGCGAGCACGCCTTCGAGCGAGGCGGAGATGAGGAACGGCTCCAGACCCATGTCGATGAGTCGGGTGACGGCGCCCGGGGCGTCGTTGGTGTGCAGCGTGGAAAGCACGACGTGGCCGGTCAACGAAGCCTGCACGGCGATCTGGGCGGTCTCGATGTCACGGATTTCGCCGACCATGATGGTATCCGGATCCTGTCGGAGGAACGAACGCAGCGCCGCGGCGAACGTCAGGCCGACCTGGTGGTTGATCGGGACCTGCATGATGCCTTCGACCTCGTATTCGACGGGATCTTCGGCGGTGAGGATCTTGACGTCCTCGGTGTTCACTTCTTTCAGGGCCGAGTAAAGCGTGGTCGTCTTGCCGGAGCCGGTCGGGCCGGTGACGATGAAGATGCCGTTCGGGCGGCCGACCATGCCGCGGATGCCTTCCTTGATGTCATCCTGCATCGAGAGCGCCTCGAGGCTCAGGTTGACGACGGTCTTGTCGAGGATTCGGAGCACCACGGATTCGCCGAACTGCGTCGGGAGCGTGGATACGCGGAGGTCGATCTGGCGGCCGCTGATGGTCGTCTTGATGCGACCGTCCTGCGGCACGCGGCGCTCGGCGATGTTCAGGGACGAAAGCACCTTGACGCGGGCGATGACGGCCGAGGCGAGGTTCTTCGGCGGCGGGGCCATCTCGTAGAGCGAGCCGTCGATGCGCAGGCGGATGCGGAACTCGTGCTCGAAGGGCTCGAAGTGGATGTCCGAAGCCTTGGCCTTGACGCCTTCCTGCAGGACGAGGTCGACGAAGCGGATGATCGGGGCCTGGCTGGCCTGCTTGGTGACGTCCTCGTCGGTGACGGCGGCCGCGTCGACTTCGCCGAACTCGCCGAGGAGGTCCTCCATCGAGGAGGAAGTGGCTTCGCCGTAGACGCGCACCACGCCGGCCTCGACCTGCGCCGGGTCGGCGACGCCGAGCTCGATCTCGCGCTGGAGGATGAAACTCAGCTCGTTGATGACGGAGGAATTGAACGGATCCTTGGCCAGCAAGGTGAGCTTGCCGGCTTCGTCGGCGACAGGCAGCACGACATACTTGTGGGCCTGGGCAGGCTTGAGCAGCTTGATGAGCGCCTCGCCCGGGTCGGCGGGGACGGCGGAGTAATAAGGGGAACCGAGGTGGTCGGCGATGGCCTGCAGGATGGCGCCGCGTTCGGCGAACCCGGAGTCGACGAGGCTGTCGACGAAGGACTTGCCGGTGGTGGCGGTCGATTCCCAGACCTCTTCGGCCTGGGCAGGCGTCACGAGGCGGGCCTCGAGGGCGATATCACGGATCACGTCACTATGGTCGTCGAACATGGAAAAAAAGGGGGTTAGCGGGAGGAGGAACCGCCGCGCATGCGCTCGCGCATGGCTTCGGGATTGAGGCAGTAGTTGAAGACTTCTTCCTCGGTCACGAGACCCTGGGAGAAGAGGGAAAGCAGGTCGCTGTCGAGGGTGCGCATGCCGCGCGCGCCGCCGGTCTCGATATCGGTCAGCAGCTGGTAGGTCTTGCCCTCGCGGATCTTGGCGGCGACGCCGTCGGTGCGGAGCATGATCTCGAAGGCCGCCACGCGACGGTCGTCGGTGGTATGCAGGAGGCACTGGGAGATGACCGCGGTGAGGGAGGTCGAGAGCTGCGCGCGGATCTGGTCGCGCGCCGAAGCCGGGAAGGCGTCGATGATGCGGTCGATGGTCCGCGTGGCCCCGGAGGTGTGCAGGGTGCCGAGCACGAGGTGGCCCGTCTCGGCGGCGGTGACGGCGGCCTCGATGGTCTCGAGGTCGCGCATTTCCCCGATGAGGATGACGTCGGGATCCTGGCGCAGCGCGGAACGGACGCCTTCGGCGAAGGAAGGCAGGTCCTCGCCGACCTCGCGCTGGGTGATGAGGCACTGCTTGTGGGCGTGCGTGTATTCGATCGGATCCTCGATCGTGATGATGTGTCCCTGCTGGTTCTCGTTGATCCAGTTGATCAAGGAGGCGAGCGTCGTGGACTTGCCCGAACCGGTAGGTCCGGTGACGAGGATCAGGCCGCGGGCCCGCTTGAGCAGGTCCTTGACGACGAGCGGCAGGCGCAGCTGCTCGAGCGTGAACATCGCCGAAGGCAGCAGGCGTAGGACCATGCCGTAACCGCCTTGGCCCCGGAAGGCGTTGGCGCGGAGGCGCGTGCGATCGCGGAAGGCGAAGGCGAAATCACAGCCGCCGTCGGCGTCGAGCGCCGCGCGGCGGGCCGGCGGCACGGCGCCGAGGACCAAGGCTTCGGTCTCGGCGATGGTGAGGGCGGGTCCTTCGACCGCGACGAGCTCGCCGTTGACGCGCAGGCTGGGGGAACGGCCGACGCGGATGTGCAGGTCCGAGGCCCCGTTCTCGAGCATGGCCTCCAACAGCTGGTTCATCGCGTAGGCCATCGGATCAGATCACGTCGTCGGCGACGGTGGCGCCGAGGACTTCTTCGATGGTGGTCATGCCGGAGGCGACCTTGCGCTGGCCGTCCTCGCGCATGGTGCGCATGCCGGCCTCGCGGGCCTTGCGGCGGAGTTCGACGAGGTTGGAGCCGCCGTAGATCATCTCCTGGATCTCCTCGGTGATGACGAAGAGCTCGAAGACGCCGCGACGTCCCTTGTAGCCGCGCTCGCCGCACTTGGGACAGCCGGCTCCCTTCATGGGCGTGGCGTTGGCGAGATCCTGCTCGGACATGCCGATCGAGTAGAGCTCCTTCGAGGTCGGCTTGTAAGGCGCGGCGCAGGCCTGGCAGTTGCGACGCACGAGGCGCTGGGCGAGGGCGCCGCGGAGGGCCGCCGACACGAGGAACGGCTTGACGCCGATGTCGACGAGACGGGTGACGGCGGAGACGGAGTCGTTGGTGTGGAGCGTGGAGAACACCATGTGACCGGTGAGGGCCGCGTTGATCGCGATCTCGGCGGTCTCCAGATCTCGGATTTCACCGATCATCACGATGTTCGGCGCCTGACGGAGCATGGCGCGGAGGGCGGCGGCGAAGGTCATGCCGACGTCGCGCTTCACCTGCACCTGGTTGATGCCGGCCATCTGGTATTCGACGGGGTCTTCGACGGTGATGATCTTACGGTCCGGCTTGTTGATGTAGTTCAACGCCGAATAGAGCGTGGTCGACTTACCGGAACCGGTCGGGCCGGTGACGAGGAAGACGCCGTCGGAACCGGAGATGAGGCCCTGGAACTTAGCCTGGTCGTCGGCGAAGAAGCCCAGCTCGGGCAAGCCCAGCTTGAGGCCTTCCTTGTCGAGGATTCGCATGACGATCGATTCGCCGTAGACGGTAGGCAGGACCGAGACGCGCAAGTCGATGTCGCGGCCGCCGGTGCGGGCCTGGATGCGTCCGTCCTGCGGGATGCGCTTCTCGGCGAGGGAGACTTCCGCCATCAGCTTGAGGCGGGAGATGATCGAAGGCTGCAGGCGCTTGGGCGGACCCTTCATCTCCTGCAGCACGCCGTCGATGCGGAAGCGCACGCGGAAACGCTTTTCCAGCGGCTCGAGGTGGATGTCCGAAGCCTTGCGTCGGATGGCGTCGACGATGAGCGAGTTGACGTAACGGATGATGGGAGCGTCGTCTTCCTTGACGTCGCCGCCCTGCGGAAGCTCGACGGCCAGGCCGTCGTCGCCCTTCCCGAGGATGTCGTTATACGAGGCGCCGCCGCCGATAGGGCCGCCGCCGTAACAGCGCGAGATGGCCTCCTTGAGGGCGTCCGGGGGGGCGAGGCGGGGATTGAGCGCGAGCTTGAGGATGCGGGAGATCGAGTCGAGCGTCTCGGTGTCGAGCGGGTCGGAGATGGCGACGAGGAGTTCGGCGCCGTCCATCTGCAACGGTAGGATGTTACGGGCCTCGGCTTGCTCGCGACTGATGAGCTTGAGAACGTCGTCGGACGGGGAGACCTGGGCGACGTCGACGATTTCCATGTCGAACTCCTTGCTCAGTTCCGCGGTGATCTGCGGCCAGGCGACCTTGCCGGTCTCGACGAGCTTGGCGATGGCCAGGGTATCCGGGTTCTGTCCTTCGGGGACCGGGGCGGTCGCCGCGCGGGCCTCGGTCACGTCGGCAGGAGACACCAGCCCCTTGTCCTGAATGAATTGGATGACGTAGTCGTCGGCGGTCGTCACAGTGGGGAAATCCGGAGCGGAAGAATGGGGATAGGGGGATTGCTCCTCAGAGAGGAGAACAACGGGGAAAATGACCCTAAATCGGGGGAACTTTCCCGCAACCGCAAATTAACCAAAGATGGGCCGATTTAGGCGCCCCTCAGCTGCCCGACCCAACGTCTCACCTGCTCGCGCAGGAAGTCGGGCTCCCCGTCGTTCCAAATCACGACATCGGCACGCTTAACCTTTTCCACGAGAGAAAGTTGTGACGCGATACGTGCGGAAATCTCGTCATCGGAGAGCCCTCGGGCACGCAAGCGGGCCCGGCGCACGTCATCCGAACAGGCGACCACCACGACCACGGTGAAACCCGCCATAAGGTCCTTCTCAAAAAGCAGCGGGATTTCGACGACGTAATCATGTTGCGGATCGGCCGTGGCCTCCTGTCTTAGCCGGGCGACCTCGGGATGGGTCACCGACTCCAGGAAGGCCCGTTCCGCAGGATCGGCAAAGACCTTCGCACCGATCCACTTACGGTCCGGAACCCCTTGCGAATCCAGACAGGCGGCCCCCCAGCGCTCCCGGAGATGACCGACGCAGACGTGGGATTCCAAGACCTGCCGGGCTAGTCGGTCCGCATCGACGACCCGGAAGCCCAGTTCGGCAAAGCAGGCGGCGGCGGTCGACTTGCCGCAACCGATGCCTCCGGTGAGTCCGATGACCATGCCCTACCCTACCCAGCCGCCCCCCTGAGGGCAAACCTCAAGCGGGGGTCGGGGAGGATTGCAGGCCCGGGCCGGCGTCCGCGGCCGGAGACGGGACCGTGGAAGTGACCTCCGGCTGAGCCGGGGTCGTCGCCGGAGCGGCCACGGGAGTCTGGATCGCGCCGGTCTTGAGGATTTCCATCACATGGACGCCGTCGAGGGTCTCGTGCAGCAGCAAGGCCTCGGCGATCTTCCGATGGGCCTCGGCGTTATCGGCGATCAGCTTCTCGGCACGGGCATACTGCTCGCGGACGATGGCCGAGATGGCCTCATCGATCCGGCGGGCGGTCTCGTCGCTGTGGGTCTGCGTACGCGAGATCTCGCGACCAAGGAAGACGGTGTCGGAATTCTCGCCGAAGGCGATCGGGCCGAGGTCGCTCATGCCCCAGTCGCAGACCATCTGGCGAGCGAAACGGGTGGCCTGCTTGATATCGCTGGAGGCGCCGTTGGAGATCTCTCCGGAGATGACCTTCTCGCCGACGCGGCCGGCCATGGCCATGCAGATGTAGTCGAGCAGACGCTGACGCGTGTAGCCGAGGAGCTCCTTGGTCGGCATCAGCATCGCCATGCCGAGGGCGCGGCCGCGCGGCAGGATGGTGACCTTATGGAGCGGCAGGGCGCCGTCGTCGATGAGGGCTTGGACGACCGCGTGGCCGGCCTCGTGATAGGCGGTGTTGCGCAGGTCGACGGCGTCCATGACGCGGCGACGTTCGCGGCCGTAGGAGATCTTGTCGCGCGCTTCTTCGATGTCGACCATCTCGACCTTCTCGCGATTGCGACGGCCGGCGTGCAACGCGCCTTCGTTGAGCAGGTTCGCGAGGTCCGCCCCGGACATGCCGGTGGTGATCCGCGCGACGCGCTGGAGGTCGACGGACGCGGCGAGCTGGAAACGCTTGGCGTGCACGGCGAGCACGGCCTCGCGGCCGCGCAGGTCGGGCAGGTCGACGAACACCTGACGGTCGAAACGACCCGGACGCAGCAGCGCGGCGTCGAGGACGTCCGAACGGTTGGTAGCACCGATGACGATGACGCCGGCCTGGCCGTCGAAGCCGTCCATCTCGACGAGCAGGGAGTTCAAGGTCTGCTCACGCTCGTCGTTGCCACCGCCGACGCCGGCGCCGCGCTGGCGGCCGACCGCGTCGATCTCGTCGATGAAGATGATGCAGGGCGCGAGCTTGCGGGCCTGCTCGAAGGTGTCACGGACGCGGGCCGCGCCGACGCCGACGAACATCTCGACGAAGTCGGAACCGCTGATGCTGAGGAAAGGCACGCCGGCTTCGCCGGCGACGGCGCGCGCGAGCAGGGTCTTGCCGGTACCGGGAGGACCGACCATGAGCACGCCCTTCGGGATGCTGGCGCCGATCTTGGTGAAGCGCTTGGGATCCTTGAGGAAGTCGACGATCTCCTTCACCTCTTCCTTCGCCTCGTCGCAGCCGGCGACGTCCTTGAAGGTGGTCGTCTCCTTGTCGTTGGCGTTGAGGCGGGCGCGGGACTTGGCGAACTGCATCGCGCCGCGGTTGGCGTTCTTGAGGAAGCGATACATCATGAACAGCACCACGCCGGAGACCAGCAGCGTGGGCAGCACGTTGTAGAGGAACATCGTCCAGCCGGTCTGGGCGGGGATTTCCTTGAAGGCGTCGCGGGCGACGGAAGCGCGGAGCAGTTCGAACTCCTTCTCGGTGAGGCGACCGTCCGCGGTGAAGCGGGACTTGTCGCCGGCATCGGCGCCGGCCACGGCCAGCTCGCCGGAGATCCGGACCCAGCTCTCGGAGCCTGAGGTGGGGTTGGGCTGGAGGGTGAGGTTCTTGATCTTCTTCTCCTGTGCGTAGGAGAGGACCTGTGAGACGTTGAGGACCTGGACGGTGTTGCCGGAAGCAGCGCCCGGAAGATTGAACAGGGCGATGATGGCCACCATGAGGAGCAGCCAGACGAAGACCGGTTTCGTGTTCAGGCGGGGGCCGTTTTTATTATCATCCGGCTGGTCGTTTTGACTCATGGGCAGAGGTTTTAACCTAAGCAGGGCCCAAGCCAAGTCAACCGGAGAGCCCCCTTGGTCGGGCCGCTCAGCCTCGCGGATTCGGCCGGCGGCAGCCCCGGCACCCAGAGGATCGCGGAGCCCGCCAGGACGACAGGCAGCGCCTCCCGCGATTCCGCAGGGATTTTACGGTTGATGAGCAGGTCGGAAAGCTTGGCCGAGCCGGGCGCACCCAGCGGCTGATAACGATCGCCGTCCACGCGACCGCGCCAGGTGAGCGGCTCGGACGGTGCGACGACATAGGCTTCCCGGCTGGGCGAAATGTCGCCCTTGGACAGACTGGCCCACGACAGCGCATCGACGTCGACCAGCTCGGCAAGGAGGCCGCACTCGTCGTCGGGCACTCCGCAAGTGAGCCGACGTTCGGCGACGCCGTAGGCCATCGGCTCTCCCGGGATGCTCAGCACGCCGGCCGCGACGCGCACGAGGCGACCACGGACGGCGGCACGGGCATCGCGACCCGCCGCGATCGCCGCGGCCAAGGGCGCGAGGGAGGCTTCGCTCGGATCCGCGACTTCATGCGCATGCAGGAACGCACGGAGACATTCTTGGATCAAAGCCGCGGGACGTCCGGCCAGCACGGCCACCGGCATGGCTCCCTCCGCGCCGACGACGCAGCCGAGTTCGCCGGCCCACTGCGCCAAGGCGACCTGCGCCTCGCCGAGGATACGCGCGGAGCGAGCAAAGCCTTCGGCATAACCTTCGCCCATCGCCTCGGCACCGCCGGCGGCAAGCCAGGCACGGATACGGTTGCGGGCCGCGATGGGCAGGAGATTGGTGGCGTCTTCGCACCAGGGAATGCCGGCAGAGCGAAGGTCGGCGAGCAGGGCCTGCTTATCGACGCCTGCCTGGATCAACGGACGCCAGCGACGATGGCCGTCACGGTGGGCATGGAGCACGCGCGGAGCGGCGAGCCCGGCCAAGCCCGCGCCACGGGCGAGGCGGAGCAACATGTTCTCGACGACATCGTCGAGATGATGCGCGGTGCAGAGGATTTCGAAACCGAGGTCTGCACGCTGCCGGGCGAAGAAAGCATCGCGCGCCGCGCGCAGGTCGGCCTCCGAAGCGGACCCCTGCCCTTCCCTGCTTCCGAGCAGGCAAGGCACGTCGAGCGCGGCGCACAGCGCGGCGACGAAACGGGCGTCCTCCGCCGATGCTTCGCCGCGCACGCGGTGATCGAAGTGCAGGACGCGCAGACGGGGACGCAGGGCTTCGTCCGCCCAAAGGGCACAGAGCAGATACACCGAATCCGCGCCGCCGGAGACGGCGACGGCGACCGGGCCGGACGAGTTCGGCGCCGACGGCAGGCGCGGCAGCCGCAGGGCGGCCGCGCGCAAGGCGTCAGGACTGGGCAGGCTCATCGGCACACTTTCAGACTAGGGCGCATAGGCCCCCTGCCAATCCAAAGCGGACCTCAGAAGGACAGCGTGTCCTTGCCGTACCAGCGACGGAGCGCCTCGGGCACGCGCACGGTGCCGTCGGCCTGGAGGTTGTTCTCCAGGATGGCGGCGAGGACGCGCGGCAGGCCGAGGCCGGAACCGTTGAGCGTGTGGACGAACTCGGGCTTTCCGTCCTTCGGGCGGAAACGTATCCCCGCGCGACGGGCCTGGAAGTCGGTGAAATTGGAGCAGCTCGAGACCTCGAGCCAGCGCTTCTGGCCGCCGGCCCAGACTTCGAGGTCGTACTGCTTGCTGTGCGAGAAGCCGATGTCGCCGGCGCAGATCATCAGCACGCGGTAAGGCAGGTCGAGCTTCTGGAGCAGACGCTCGGCGTCGCCGCGCAGGAGCTCGAGCTCTTCGAACGACTTGTCGGGGTGGGTCCACTTCACGAGCTCGACCTTGTCGAACTGGTGCAGGCGGTTGAGGCCGCGGACGTGCGCGCCCCAGCTGCCGGCTTCACGGCGGAAGCACGGCGTGTAGCCGACTCGCTTCACGGGGAGCGAGGCCTCGTCGAGGATCTCGTCGCGGAAGAAGTTCGTGACCGGCACCTCGGCGGTCGGGATCAGGTAGAAGTCGTCGGTCTGCGCGTGGTACATCTGCCCTTCCTTGTCGGGCAGCTGGCCGGTGGCGGTGGCCGAGGCGGCGTTGACGAGCAACGGCGCGTGGACCTCGGTGTATCCGTTGGCGCCGGCCTCCTCGAGGAAGTATTGGATCAGCGCGCGGACGAGGCGGGCCATGTCGCCCACGTAGAACGGGAAGCCCGCGCCGGTGACCTTCACGCCGCGCTCGAAGTCGATCGCCTTGTTGAACCAGGAGATGTCCCAGTGCGGCTTGGCCGACGGGGAGATGAGCTTCGCGTGGTCGCCCCACTCGAGGATGACCTTGTTGTCGGCCTCGGTGCGGCCTTCGGGCACGGAGTCGTGCGGGATGTTCGGGACGGAAAGCGCGACGGCCTTCATCTGCTCCTCGGCCTCGGTGACCTTCTTCTCGAGTTCCTTCACCTTGGCGGAGGCGGCCTTCATCTCGGCGACCTTGGCCTGGAATTCCGGGGACCCCTTGGGCATCGCGGCCATCTCCTTGTTCGCGGCGTTCTGCGCGGAGCGCGCGACTTCGAATTCGGCCACCGCGTGGCGGCGGGCTTCGTCGGCGGCCAGCACGGCGTCGAGGTCGACCTGGAACTTCTTCCGGGCGACGCCCTTGCGGACGAGGTCGATGTTTTCGCGAAGGAACTTGGGATCCAGCATAGGCCGACTTTGCCCAAATCCCCCGCCCTAGGGCAACGGGGAATTATCGCCCGCGCTGGATTCGTCCGGCCAGGAAACGGGCGATCCAGAGCGCGGTCTCCCGCTCCACGCCGGCGACGCTCATCTCCAGGTCCTCGCCGCCGTCGACCTTGAACTCGAGCTGGAAGCTCGTGTGGTAGCTGTTGCGCCCGCGACGCGTGGCCTCGGTCAGGCGGCAGGAACGGACGTCACGCCAGGCGGCTGACTTGGTCCGATAGACGCCTAGGGCGCCGGTACGGACGGAGAACTTATCACCCGCCAGTTCCACGATCGTACGGCCGGCGACGGTCATGATCGTGAGGCCGATGAGCGCGATGGACCCGAGCAGGAAAGGGATGCCGAACAGCGACATCATCCAATTGAACTTACCTTGGGCGATCTGCGTTCCATAGATGCCGCCGAGCGAGCCACCGGCCCACACCAGCGTGAACGGTACCAGGAAGAAAGCGATGCAGCTGCGGGTCGAAAGGCTGAGCCGGAAACCGTCCATGGTCTCGACGAAGTCCACGCCCTTGGGCGGAGTCATCACCGGCACGATATTACGGTCCGCGAACGGCACGGCCGTCTGACAGGCCGCCAACGGGAAAGTCTTCTCGCAGAAACGGCAGACCGCCACGCCTTGGGCGGGTGCGATATCGGCCGCTTGGATCGGCAGCCCGCAGTCCGGACAATGTAGTTCCACGGACGCATCGTGGATGCGCCGCAGAAGATGCCAAACAGATAAGCCCCGCCGCGCGAACGGCGGGGCCTATTTTGCTATGCTTACGCTTAGACTCGGCTCGCCTCGGGGGCGAAAACTTCGTCGGGACGGAAGAAACGGCGGACCTCGGCGTCCGCGGCGGCGGGGCTGTCAGAGGCGTGGCAGACATTGCGCATCATCTCGGTGCCGTAATCGCCACGGATGGTGCCCTTGGGTGCCACTTTGGAATTGGTCGGTCCGAGGAGTTCGCGGACGCGGGAAATGACGTTGTCGCCCACGAGGACGGCGACGATGACCGGACGGGAGGACATGAAGGCCTCGATCTCCGGGTAGAAAGGCTTGTCGGCGACGTGAGCGTAGTGCTCGCGGAGCTGAGCCGAGGTCAGACGGGTCATCTTGCTGGCCTGGATATCGAAGCCGGCGGCTTCGAACCGAGCGAGGACCGTTCCGCAAAGGCGGCGCTCCATGCAGTCGGGCTTGAGAATGATGAGGGTCTTTTCCATAAGGAACCCTTCGGACTGAAGGGTCGTTAAGTCTTCGCTTTTAGGGCCGAAAAGACAAGCCCGAAGCAAAAAACCCCCTAAAGACCTCAAAAACCCTTAGAAATCAGGCAAATAGCCTGCACGGCCAAGGCCTTGCCCTGCCCGATCGAGTCCATCCCTTCGTTGGTCGTGGCCTTGATGCCCACCTGCGAAGGAGTGATTCCGATGATTTCGGCGACCTTACCCTTCATCGCATCGACATGAGCCATGACCTTGGGACGCTCACCAATGATCACGATATCGACGTTGCCGACCACCCAGCCCCCGTTGGCCTGCGCTTCGGCGACGGCCTTGCGGACGATCACGGCGGAATCCAATCCTTTGAGCCCGGCATCGGTGTTCGGGAAGTAATGACCGATGTCACGCAAGCCGGCGGCGCCGAGGATCGCGTCAGCCACCGCATGCAGCAGTACGTCCGCATCGGAATGCCCATCGGGGCCGACCGGAGACGGGATGTTCACTCCGCCCAGGATGCAAGGACGCCCGGCGACCAGCGGGTGGATGTCATACCCGAGACCGACGCGGAAGGCTGGCTGGGCTTGGCTCATAGGGGGTTATTAGGCGAGAAAACGCCCAAAGGGAAGCCCTTGCACAAAACCCTTGAAACGCCCTCCCCGAGGAGGCATTTTGTGGGCCTGTCAGTCTTCAGGCGCGGTAGCCAAGTGGTAAGGCCGGGCTCTGCAAAAGCCCCATGCGTCGGTTCAATTCCGACCCGCGCCTCCAGTTTAAACAAGAAGGGCGTCCCGATCGGGACGCCCTTCTTCTTACCTGCGTTCGCTTCCTTTAGCGGACCGTCTTGCTGAGGTTGGCGACGCCGTTGACCTTCGAGTTAACGCGCAGACGCAGGCCGTTGAGGCGGATGAAACCGGTGGCGTCGTCCTGGTTGTAGGCCTTGGTCGGGTCCGCTTCCATCGTGGCGATGTGCGGGTTGTAGAGCGAACGGGCGCTCTTGCGGCCGGCGACGTAGACGTTGCCCTTGTAGAGCTTCACGCGGACGGTGCCGGTGACGTTACGCTGCGACTCGGTGATGAGGGCCTGGAGGGCGAGGCGCTCCGGGGCGTACCAGAAGCCGTTGTAGACGAGCGTGGCGTAGCGCGGGACGAGCGAGTCGCGCAGGTGCATGACCTCGCGGTCCATGGTCAGGGACTCGATCTGGCGGTGGGCGAAATGCAGGATGGTGCCGCCCGGGGTCTCGTAGACGCCGCGGCTCTTCATGCCGACGAAGCGGTTCTCGACCATGTCGACGCGGCCGACGCCGTGACGGCCGCCGAGCTTATTGAGCGTGCGCATGACGCCGAGGGGATCGAGCTTCTTGCCGTTGACGGCGACGCAGTCGCCCTGGCGGAACTCGAGTTCGACGTACTCCGGCTTGTTCGGGGCGTCTTCCGGGGAGACGGAGAGCTTGAACATGGCCTTGTTCGAGGGGTGGAAGGCGTCCATCCACGGATCCTCGAGGATGCCGGCTTCGTAGGAGATGTGGAGGAGGTTACGGTCGGAGGAGTAAGGCTTCTTGGCGCTGGCCTCGACCGGGATCTTGTTGTCGGCGCAATAGGCGATCATCTCGGCGCGGCCGGGGAAGTCCTTGCGGAATTCCTCGTTGCGCCAAGGAGCGATGATCTCGAGGTCAGGGGCGAGGGCGGCGCAGGTGAGCTCGAAGCGGACCTGGTCGTTGCCCTTGCCGGTGGCGCCGTGGGCGATGGCGGTGGCGCCTTCCTTGCGGGCGATCTCGACCATGCGCTTGGCGATGAGCGGGCGCGCGATGGAGGTGCCGAGGTAGTACTGGCCTTCGTAGATGGCGCTGGCCTGCATCATCGGGAAGATGAAGTCGCGGGCGAACTCGGCCTGGAGGTCGTCGACGTAGAGCTTGGAGGCGCCGGTCTTCATGGCCTTCTGCTTGAGGCCCTTGAGTTCGTCTTCCTGGCCGATGTCGGCGCAGAAGGCGATCATCTCGGCGTTGTGCTTGTCCTTGATCCAGGAAAGGAGGACGGAGGTGTCGAGGCCGCCGGAGTAGGCCAGGACGATTTTCTTCTTCTTGCTCATGGTAGTGGTATGGGAAAATCAGCCGCGGTGCGCGGCGAGGTGCGCGAGGATGGCCTTCTGCACGTGCAGACGGTTCTCGGCTTGGTCGAAGATGATGCTCTGCTTGCCCTCGAGCACTTCGGCGGAGACTTCCTCGCCGGGGTGGGCCGGCAGGCAGTGCATGAAGTAAGCGGAGGGCTTGGCCAGGGACATCAGCTTCGCGTTGACCTGGTAAGGCTGCATGGTGCGCAGGCGCTCGGCCTTCTCGGCCTCCATGCCCATGCTCACCCAGACGTCGGTGTAGACCATGTCGGCGCCCTTGACGGCGGCGGCGGGGTCGGTCGAGAACGTAAAGGTCTCCGGCAGGCCGTCCTTCTTGAGCTGGGCGCGGATCTCGGCGCCAGGCTCATAGCCGGCGGGACCGGCGAGCGCGATCTCGACGCCGAGGGCGGCGCCGCCGAGCACGAACGAGTTGGCCATGTTGCAGGCGGTGTCGCCGAGGAAGGCGACCTTCTTGCCCTTCAGCGAAGCGGCATACTGTTCCGGACGCCCGGGCGCGTAGCGCTCGGCGAGTGTGAACATGTCCGTCATGAACTGGCACGGATGCAGGAAGTCGGACAGCGCGTTGACGACCGGCATCGTGCCGCAGCGGGCGAACTCCTCGAGCAGGCTGTGCTCGTGACAACGGATGACCATGCCGTGGAGGTAGCGGGAAAGGACACGCGCGGTATCGGCGACGGTCTCGCCACGGGAGATCTGCAGGTCGTCGGCGTTGAGCATCACCGGCAGACCACCGAGCTCATGGACGCCGACCTGGAAGGAGACGCGGGTACGGGTGCTCTTCTTGAAGAACATCAGGCCCCAGGATTGGTGCGCGAGGGCGGCGCCGGCGGACTTGCCGCGTCCGGACTTGAGCGCCGCGGCGGCGGCGAACACCTGGGCCGTTTCGGCTAGGCTCAGGTCGGTCTCCTTCAGGAAATGACGCATCTCGGAAAGCGTTCGAACATAGCCCTGCCGAACGGTTTGGACAGCGGAAAATAGGGGCGGAAAACCGCTCAGGCGGCCTTCCAACCGCCAAGGACCTGACGCAGGATCGCCACGGACTCGGCCAGTTCGGCCGGCGAGGCGTTGAGCGGAGGCAGCAGACGAACCGCCACGCCGCCGGCCGGCGCAGTGAGGATGCCGGCCTCACGGAGGGCGGCGACCACCGAAACAGGGTCGACGTGCAGGATGACGCCGACCATGTAGCCGGCGCCGCGCACTTCCTTGACGAGGTCAGGGCGGAGGGCGACGAGCTCACGGAGCGCGGCGTGCCAGACGACGGAGCGCTCGGCGACCTTGGCGACGAGCTGTTCGGACTCGAGGATCTCGAGCACGGCCAGACCGGCGGTGGCCGCGAGGGGACCGCCGCCGAAAGTGGTGCCGTGCGAACCCGCCAGGAAGAGGTCGTCGTGCGGAGGGGCCATCCAGATCGCGCCGATCGGGAAACCGCCGCCGAGGCCCTTGGCCATGGCGATCGCGTCGGGCTTAACACCGGCGTGCTCATAGGCGAAGAACTTACCGGTACGGCCGATGCCGCACTGGATCTCGTCGATCATGAACAGGACGTTGCGGGCGCGGCAGAGCTGCTCGACGCCACGGAGGAATTCAGGAGTCGCCGGATTCACGCCGCCTTCGCCCTGGATCGATTCGATCAGCACGGCGGCGGTGGTCTGGGCGTCGATGACCTTATCCCAGGCGGCGAGGTCGTTGAGCGGGACGGCGGTGAAACCGGACAGCAACGGACGGAAGCCCTTCTGGATCTTCTCCTGCGGCGTGGCGGACATGCCGCCGAAGGTACGGCCATGGAAAGCCTTCTCAGCGACGATGACGCCGATGCAGGAACCTTCCGTGCCCGACTTACGCTGGCCGTGGAGACGGGCGAGCTTCAGCAGGCCTTCGTTGGCCTCGGCGCCGCTGTTGCAGAAGATCACGCGGCCTGAGCCGCAGCGGAGCGACAGGGCGTGGGCGAGTTCTCCCTGCGGTTCGTTCCGGTAGAGATTGCTGACGTGGACGAGCTTGCCGGCCTGCTCGGTGACGCGCTTCACCCAATGCGGGTGGGCGTGGCCGACGGCGTTGACCGCGATGCCGGAGGCGAAGTCGAGATAGCGCTTGCCGGCGGCGTCCCAGACATGCGTCCCCTGCCCCTTCACGAGCGTGATGGGCGGCGCGCCGTAGTTGTGGGCGACGTTGGCCGCGTAGTTCGCGGCGGCGGAATCTGAGGCGGGGCCGTTCATCAACCGTGGACGATTTCGGTGCCGATACCCTTGTCGGTGAAGACCTCGAGCAGGAGCGCGTGCGGGACGCGTCCGTCGATGAAGTGCACGCGGCGCACGCCTTCCTTCAGGGCCTTCACGGCGCTGTCGACCTTCGGGATCATCCCGCCGGCGATCACGCCCTTGCGCTTGAGCTCGTCGACCTCGCTCACCTTGAGCGTGGTGATCAGGGAGTCGGGGTTCTTCGGGTCGGCCAGGAGGCCGGGCACGTCGCTCATGAAGATGAGGCGGCGGGCGCGAAGGGAATTGGCCACGGCGGCCGCGGCGACGTCGGCGTTGGTGTTGTAGGCCTGGTCGTCGGCGTCGAGGGCGATGGGCGAGACGACCGGGAGGTGGCCGTCGGCGAGCGCCTTCTTGATGAGCTTCGTCTTCACGAACTTGATGTCGCCGACGAAGCCGATGTCGACGGGCTGGCCCTTCTCGTCCGCGCCGTAGAGCTTCTCGCAGAGGTTCACGTGGTTGCCCGGCATGCCGAGCGGGTTGGCGCCGCGGGCCTTGAGGGATTCGCAGATCTGTCCGTTGATCTCGTTGTTGAGGGTCTCCTCGACGATCTTGACGGTCGCGGCGTCGGTGACGCGCATGCCGCCGCGGAACTCGGACTTGATGCCGGCCTTGTCCATGGCGCGGGTGATGGCCTTGCCGCCGCCGTGCACGACGACGACCTGGATGCCGACAGCGGACAGGAAGGCGATGTCGGTGGCCACGCGGTCGCGGCCTTCCGGATTCGGGTCGTCCATGAAGCTGCCGCCGTACTTCACCACGAAGGTGGAGCCGCGGAACTTATGGATATAAGGAAGCGCCTCGAGAAGGACCTCGGCTTTTTGCGTGGCAGGAATGCTCATCTTGCGGGACGAAGTGTCGGGATTGCGGAAGGGAGAGTAAACGGAAAACCTTATTCGCTCTTGTTGTAGTTCACGTACCCGTCGGTGAGGTCCGCGGCCAGGAGCCGGAACTTGGCGTCGCCGAGGTTGAGCTTCAGGCGGACGGCGAAGCGGGCGGCCTTCACGACCTCTTTCCACTTGGGCTTGTTCTCGGGCAGGGGCTTGCCGCCCAGGACGGCCGGGACGTCGTCGTAGTAGATATCCAACTTGGCCTCATCGAGGCCCGTCCGGGCGTAGCCGGCGGCATCGGCCAAGCGGCCCCAGTTCGGGTCTTCGCCATACCAAGAGGACTTCACCAGGAGGGAGTTGCCGATCGCGCGGGCGATCTTCTCAGCGTCAGCCCGGGTGCGGGCGCCTTCGATCTCCACGGCCACGACCTTGGTGATCTTCTCGCCGTCGCCCACGATCTTCTCCGCCAGGGCGAAGCAGACCTTGTCGAGGGCTTCCTGGAAGAGCGCACGAAGGGCGGCGGGAGCGGACACGCCTACGGAGATGCCGGACACGCCGGAGGCGAGGAGCAGCACGGTGTCGTTGGTGGACATGTCGCCGTCGACGCTGACGCAGTTAAAGGACTGGTCGGAGGAAGCCTTCAGCGCGGCTTTGAGCTCGGCCGGCGAAGCGGCGGCGTCGGTGCAGACGAACGCGAGCATCGTGGCCATGTTCGGCTCGATCATGCCGGCGCCCTTGGCGATGCCGGCGAGGGTGACGGTCTTGCCCTCCCAGACGAAGCGCGCGGTGACGGACTTCGGACGGGTGTCGGAAGTGAGGATGGCGTTGGCGGAACGCACGCCTTCGGCGGCGTCGCGCGAGAGACGGGAGGCCGACACCTTGATGCCTTCGGCGACCTTGGCCATCGGGAGCAGTTCGCCGATACGACCAGTGGAGCAGACGAGGAAGGCGTCGTCCGGCGCGCCCACGGCGGCAGCGGAGAGCTTCGCCATCGCGGCGGCGTCGACGTCGCCTTGGGCGGCCGTGCAGGCGTTGGCGTTGCCGCTGTTACCGACGATCCCGCGGATCTTGTCGGCGGAGACGGCGAGGACCTGCTGGCAGAAGCGGACCGGGGCGGCCTTCACGTCATTGGTCGTGAAGACGCCGGCGGCGGCGCACGGGCGGTCGGCGACGACGAGCGTCAGGTCGAGGCGGTCGGTCGACTTGTTACGGATGTCGCAACCGGCGGCGCCGACGCGGAAGCCGGGCACGTCGGAGACACCCGGCGAATCATTGGTGAACTCGATGGACATGGAGAAAGATCAGCGCAGGCCTTCGGCCTCATCCCAACCCATCATCAGGTTGAGGTTCTGGACCGCCTGGCCGCCGGCGCCCTTGAGCAGGTTATCGATCACCGAGGTGATGATGAGGTTGCCGGTACGCGCGTCGGCGACGACGGAGCAGGCGACCCGGTTGGTATTGGCGACGTGGGCGGTGTCGGGGAACTCACCCGACTTGAGCAAAGTCACGAACGGCCGGCCGGCATAGCTTTTCTGCCAGACGGCTTCGACCTGGGCGACGGTGACGCCGGGGGCGGGCACGACGATGGTCGTGGCGATGCCACGGTGCATCGGGGCGAGGTGCGGATTGAACTGCACGACGACCGGCTGGCCGGCGGCCGCGCCGAACTGCTCCTCGATCTCGGCGATATGCCGGTGACCGGGGATGCCGTAGGCCTTGACCGAGCTGTCGCGCTCGGAGAAAAGGAACGCCACGTCGGCTTTCTTGCCGGCGCCGGAGACGCCGCTGTAGGAATTGATGATCAGTCGACCCGGCTCGGGCTTAAGCAGCCCGGCGCGCAGGAGCGGCACGAGCGGCACCTGGATACTGGTCGGGTAGCAGCCTGGGCAGGCGATGAGCTTCGCGGACTTCCACGCATCGTCCGCCTGCAGTTCCGGGATGACGTAACGGGCCTGCGCGGCGAGCGCCGGCGCGGGATGGTCATGGCCGTAATACTTCTTGTAGAGCGCGAGGTCGCGGAGACGGAAGTCGGCGGACAGGTCGAGCACCCGCTTGCCGGCGGCGACGAGCGGCGCGGCGTATTCGGCGGCGACGCCGTGCGGCAGCGCCAGGAACCAGACGTCCACGTCGGACTTCGCGCATTCCTCGGGCGAGGAGGCGGCGAAGACCAGCGCCGGGTCGACGACGCCCCGGAGCCGCGGGATCTCCTCGGCCACGGACTTCCCGGCCAAGGTCCGGGAACAGACCGCGGCGAGCTTGACCCGTGGGTGGCGGGCCAGGACGCGGACGAGCTCCTCCCCGGTGTACCCGGAGGCGCCGACGATGCCGACCTTGGTCAGGTTTTGGGACATGGCTTGAGAGTTTGGTGGTTTAGGATGACGAACTGATGGCTGGAGTGGACGAACTGGGCAACAAAAAGGCCCCGGGGTGCCGGGGCCTTCGAGGTTTCCTGTCCCTTTGCGGATTAACGCTTGGAGAACTGGAATCGCTTGCGGGCGCCGGGGCGGCCGGGCTTCTTACGTTCGCGCATACGACCGTCGCGGGTAAGGAGACCTTCTTTCTTCAGAGGAGCGCGGAGGGTGGCGTCCATCTTCTGGATCGCGCGAGCGAGACCATGGGAGATGGCACCGGCCTGGCCGTTGGGGCCGCCGCCGATGACGCGGACGATGACGTCGAGCTGGCCGTCGAGGCCGGCGGTGGTGATCGGGAGGGTGGCGGACTTCACCAGGGCCTCGGTGTAGAGGTACTCTTCGACGGGCTTGCCGTTGACGACGATGACACCGGTACCGCGGGAAAGGCGGATGCGGGCCGAGGCGGTCTTACGACGGCCGACAGCGAGGATGGCGGAGGACTTGGCGCTCATTGCGAAAGAATCGGTCGATTAACCCTTGAAAGGGATCGGGTTGGAAGCGGCGTGATCGTGCTTGTCGCCGGCGTAGACGCGCAGCTTCAGGAGCATGGCGTTGGCGAGGCGGTTCTTGGGGAGCATGCCCTTGACGGCATGGGTGACCAGGAACTCAGGGCGACGCTCGCGCATGGCGGCGGCGGTGCGGCGGTAGGCGGTGCCGACCCAACCGGTGTAGAACATGTAGGTCTTGTCCTCTTCCTTGGAGCCGGTGAGGCGGACCTTGTCGGCGTTGATCACGATGACGTAGTCACCGGTGTCGACGTGGGGGGTGTAGGTGGGCTTGTGACGGCCGCGGAGAATATTGGCGATCTTGACGGCAACACGGCCCAGGACCTGATCCTTGGCGTCGACGACATACCAGGTCTTGTCCTTGAGCTGCACGTTCTTGGCTAGCGTGGTCTTCATAAAGAGGGAAAGCGGGAACATGGGAAAGGACCCCCCTCCGTCAACACCCGAATGCGCCCCGGCGGGGGCCTGCCCTAAATAAGCCAAAAACAAGGGAGGCGCGACCTTGGCCGCGCCTCCCTGCCCTTCCCTGCCCGACGGCAGGTCAGAAGATGAACTTGGCGTAGACCCGGCCCCAGAAGACCGAACCGGCCGTCAGTTCCTGGCGGTCGCTGTTATGAGCCCAGCTGACGCCGGCGCCCAGTTCCGGACCACGGCCGACCTGGCGGGTGACGTCCAGGGAGGCTCCGAGGTAGCGGTAAGCATTCTGGGTCGCGTAGACCGAGGTCGAGGCATCCGAAAGGCCGGCATAGCCCTTGACCACGATATCGCAGCCAGCGAGGCCGACATTGGAGCCGGCGAAGGTCTTGGAACCAGCGACCTCGACGGTCGTCTGCTTCAGCTCGGTGCTGTAGTAGACGTAGGTCGAGGGCTTGAGGGCGACGTTCGAGAGGGAGACCCCGGCGTAGACTTCACGGTTGGAGTCGATCTGGGTGACGCCGTGGGTGGCGATGGTGCGGACGGTCGTGGCGGTCAGGCGCTGGTAACCGACGTCGACTTCGCCGAAGGAGAAGTCGCGGCGGAGGCCGACGGCGTAAGTGCGCTCGACGGAATCGGCGTTGAAGAAGCTGCCGTAGATCGAGACGCCGCTGAGGCCGGGCGCGCTGTAGTCGAGGGTGACGGAAGTCTGGACGAGGCCCTGGCTGTCGGAGCGCTCGATGCCGCGGAAGACGTTCTTGGCCTGCCAGGCGACGGCGCCGCGGAGGGAGAGATCCTGGGTCGAAGCCGAGACCGGGGCCGGAGCGGCGGCAGCGGCCTCCTGGGCGTGGCCGCCTGCGACGAAGACGGCGAGGGCGAGGGCGGTGAAGGCGTTTTTCATATTGATGATCGTTGAACGCTATTTCCGCCCAAAAACAAACCGTTGGCAAGCCCCAAGGGGCCGCCAACGGCGAGGAGGAGAAGGACTGCGGGGGCGTCACATCGACGCGATGATCGCGTCGCCGAACTCCGAGCACTTGATCTCGGTCGCACCCTGCATCTGGCGGGCGAAGTCGTAAGTGACGCGGCCGCCGCCGATGGCGCCGTTCAGGCCCTTGAGCACGAGGTCGGCCGCTTCGGTCCAACCCATGTAGCGGAGCATCATCTCGCCCGAGAGCACGACGGAACCCGGATTGACGACGTCCTTGTCGGCATACTTGGGAGCGGTGCCGTGGGTCGCCTCGAAGATCGCATGGCCGGTGAGGTAGTTGATGTTGCCGCCGGGAGCGATGCCGATGCCGCCGACCTGCGCCGCGAGGGCGTCGGAGAGATAGTCGCCGTTCAGGTTGAGCGTGGCGATGACGTCGAAGTCGGTCGGGCGGGTGAGCACCTGCTGGAGGGTGATGTCGGCGATGGCGTCCTTGATGACGAGACCGGCGCCGGGCTTGCCTTCGGGGATCTTGCACCAGGGGCCGCCGTCGATCTCGACCGCGCCGAACTCGCTCTTGGCGAGGTCGTAGCCCCACTTCATGAAGGCGCCCTCGGTATACTTCATGATATTGCCCTTATGGACGAGGGTCAGCGACTTGCGCTTGTTGGTGATGGCGTACTGGATCGCCGAACGGATGAGGCGCTCGGAACCCGGACGGGAGACGGGCTTGATGCCGATGCCGACGGTGGCGGGCTGCTCGCCGCCGAAGCGGATCTTCTTAAACTCCTTGGGGAAGTTGGTCTTGATGAACTCCAGGGTCTTGAGCGCGATCTCGGAACCGGCTTCAAAGTCGATGCCGGCGTAGATGTCTTCGGTGTTCTCGCGGAAGATGACCATGTCGACCTTGCCGGGATTCTTCACCGGGGAAGGCACGCCGGTGAACCACTGCACGGGACGGAGGCAGACGTAGAGGTCGAGCTGCTGACGGAGGGCGACGTTGAGGGAGCGGATGCCGCCGCCGGTCGGCGTGGTGAGCGGGCCCTTGATGCCGACGAGGTAGTCGCGGAAGGCGGTCAGGGTCGCTTCCGGCAGCCAGTCGCCGGTCGCCTTGAAGGACTTCTCGCCCGCGAGGACTTCCAGCCACTCGATCTTGCGCTTGCCCGCGTAGGCCTTGGCGACCGCGGCGTCGAGGACGCGGACGGAGGCGCGCCAGATGTCCGGGCCGGTGCCGTCGCCTTCGATGAAGGGGACGATGGGATGGTCGGGGACGGTGAGTTTGCCGTTGGCGATGGTGATGCGGCCGGATGCGGAGGTGCTCATGGTAAGAAGGGACATAAGAAACCGCCTTCCGCTGGATGGTTTCAAGCCTATACGCAGGCGGGAACCCCGGGAAAAGAAAAGGACCCCCTTGCGAGGGTCCTTGTGATGACCGGGAGTGCCGGCGCCATCCGCCCCGAGGGACGGAAAAGACTAGGAAGAATTACTTCTTCTTAGCTTTGGTGGCCTTCTTGGCGCTCTTCTTAGCAGCAGCCTTCTTTTTAGCCATAGGTGTGTCCTTTTTTTGGATCGTTGTTGGGTTTGAGGGCAGCGCCTGAAGCGCCACCCTGACGATTCGCCCCACGCTCACCCGGGCGTTGCGCGCCTGACGGGTGATACGAGTACGGAGCTCCGACGGTACGCGGAAAGAAACCTGGCGGGACCGGGTGGTCTCCAGGGAAGGACGGGAGTCGTCGTAACGATCGAGGGCGAGACGGATGGCCTCGCTCAGCGTGCTCAGACCGGTCCGGTGCTGGAAGGCGACCACCTCGGAGTGAAGCTTCGGGGGAAGCGACACGGTGATCAGGCTTTCGCTCGGGGTTTCGGTTCGGTTCGTCACGTTGCGGTCAACTCTTGATGACGAGTGATAGGTATTAACTGCGCTTGCGCAAGAGGAAACTTTCATGTCGTCGGGACGTCGCCGACGCCGCGTAAAAAATCCTCCGCACGGCCGCATCGTAAACATGAAATCGATACGACCGCGGAGCGGACGCGTGGTTGACCGACGCGACGCGCGCGGGCAGGATGCCGTCATGAGCGAACACGCGCACGGATCGGACGAAGGCGCGCCGGGCGAATGGCGGAAGCTCGCCCTGCTCGCGGCCACGAGCGGCGCCTTAGGCCTGCTATCATTGGTCGCGGAACGCTTCGGCGAAGCCGGCTCGACCTGGGCGCTCGTCTTCGTCGCCGGCGCCTGCCTCGCCGGCGGATGGGACGCCGCGATAGACGGCTGGGCCGCCCTCCGGCAGAAACGCATCGACGTCCACCTGCTGATGATCGTCGTGGCGATCGGCGCCTGGATCGTCGGCGCCCAGTGGGAGGGAGCCCTCCTGCTTTTTCTCTTTTCGACGGCCGGCGCGATCGAACATTACGCGATGGACCGCACCCGCGGGGCCATCGACGCCCTCCTCGATAAGTCTCCCAAACATGCCCGCCGACTCGGTCCGGATGACGTCGAAACCGAGGTGCCGGTCGCGACCCTCAACCCCGGTGACCGCATCGTGGTCCTGCCCGGCGAACTCGTGCCGGCGGACGGCAAGGTGCTCGCCGGGGAGAGCGCGGTGGATGAATCCAACCTCACCGGAGAGGCCAAACCGGCCCCGAAACAGGCCGGATCGGACGTCGCCGGTGGGACGCTCAACTCCTGGGGCCGCCTGGTCGTCGAGGTGACCCGCGGCGAGAAAGACAGCGCCCTCCAGCGCATCGTCCGGCTCATCCGCGAAGCCCAGGACAGCAAGGCTCCTGCGCAAAGGGCCATCGACAAGTGGGGCGACGGCTATGCCCTCTTCACGCTGTCAGCCGCCGCGATATTCTATGTTTACCTGCGGCTCACGTCGCCGGCGGAGGCCGTCGGGCAAGCCGCCCCGCTCTATGGCGCGATGACGCTGCTAGTCGTGCTCAGTCCTTGTGCGCTGGTCTTGTCCGTGCCCTCCGCGGTCCTGGCGGCCATCGCGGCCGGCGCCCGCCAAGGCATCCTCTTCCGCGGCGGCGCCGCCGTGGAACGACTGGCCGACGTGGATTGCGTCTGCTTTGACAAGACGGGTACGCTGACCGCGGGCGTCCCTGAGGTGGCGGCCTTGGAAGTCTTCCCCGCGGACGCCGACCGCGGACGTGCCCTGAGCGCCCTGCAGACCTTGGAAGCGGCGACCACGCATCCCTTCGCCGCCGGGGTCGTCCGCGCCTGCCAGCTCGAAGGCGCCCGCCTCCTGCCCGTCCAAGGACTTTCGAATTCTCCCGGCCAAGGCGTCTCCGGCACGGTCGCCGGCGCGCGCTGGAGCGTGGGCACCCGTGAATTCGTCGGCGGAGCTTCGCTCCCGGCGGCGGCGGTGCCGGCCGGCGCCATCGTCAGCGAGGTCTGGGCCTCCGACGGGACCGTCACGGTCCGCGCCACGCTCGTCGACCGCATCCGGGAAGCGAGCCGCCCCACCCTCGCCGCCCTGCATGCGGCGAAGATCCGCACGGTCATGCTCACCGGGGACCGCGAAGAGGCCGCCGCCGCGGCCGCGCAGCAGGTCGGCATCCAAGCCTATGCGGCCGCGCTCACGCCGGACGCCAAGATGGCCGCCATCCGCCGCTACTCCGCGGAAGGCCACGTGGTGGCGATGGTCGGCGACGGCGTCAATGACGCGCCCAGCCTGGCCGCGGCGGACGTCGCCGTGGGCATGGGCGGCCGAGGCAGCGACGCGGCCCTGGAATCCAGCGACGTGGTGCTGATGGACGACCATCTGGAGCGCCTGGTCGATGCGATCGAACTGAGCCGCCGGGCCCGCCGGGCGATCCGCTTCAACATCATCATCTCGGTCGGCGCCGCCCTCGGCATGGCGGCCTACGTCATCTTCCGCGGCGCCCCCCTGCCCCTCGCGGTCAGCGTGCACGAAGGCAGCACGGTGGTGGTCTGCCTCAACGGCCTGCGCCTGCTCGCCCATCGCCCGCGCCGGTAAACAAAAAGGCCCCCGGGCGAACCCGGAGGCCTTGCAGGCGGTCGGCCGGAACGCTTAGCGCAGTTCCTTGCCGGCGCCGTCGAAGAGCTTGAACGCTTCGATGCTGTAGGTCGGGTCGGGCTTGGTGCCGAGACGGACCTTGCAGGACTTCATGAGGTCACGGAAGAACTCGCGGTCCTCGGTGATGATGCGCTCGAGGTTGACGGGATGGAGCAGGATGTTGATCTCCAGCTCCTTCTCGGGGCTGGTACCCTCGCGTAGGCGGCGGATGACGCTGAGGAGCTTGCGCTGGATCTCGACGGAGACCGTGCGGGGGTTCTTGACGATACCGCGGCCCTGGCAATGCGGGCAGGCCGTATACATCGAGGTCGTGTTCGACTCCGTATGGCGCTGACGCGTCATCTGGAGCACGCCCAGCGCGGAGATCGGCAGGATCTGGTGCTTGGCGCGGTCGTCCTCCATGGCGTCGCGGAGAGCCTCGAAGACCTTCTTCCGGTCCTTGGGGTTCTTCATGTCGATGGTGTCGATCATGATGAGGCCGCCGAGGTTGCGCAGCTTGATCTGGCGGGCCGCCTCGGTGACGGCCTCGAGGTTGGCCTGGGTGATGAAGTTGCCGTCCTTGGCGCCGTCCTTGCCGCGATGGCCGCCGGTGTTGACGTCGATGGCGGTCAGGGCCTCGGTCTCGTCGATGACGATCTCGCCGCCGCTCGGAAGCGGGACGCGGCGCTGGAAGAGCTGCTCGATCTGGCGTTCGATGTTATAGCGCTCGAAGACCGGGATG